>Ga0080004_1167600_pt1 | contig 17084 bp, 15 predicted proteins | sample WasSprMetagenome_FD_69207 | JGI IMG/M metagenome (GOLD analysis project Ga0080004, IMG submission 69207) | Sulfidic aquatic microbial communities from Washburn Spring, Yellowstone National Park, USA - WS (SPADES assembly) (version 2) | ecosystem: Environmental > Aquatic > Thermal springs > Hot... | reverse complement strand
AACTACGTGGCTGAGGTCGTAAAGATTTTTGAGAAGAGAGGTCTGAGATATATCTTGTCTCCATTCAACACTTCGATAGAGATCGATGATTTCAGTCAGCTCTCAGATATATTAAAAGAGATTGTCCAGACCTTAAGCAGTAGAGATGTGAAGAGAATAGCTATTGACATAAATATTGATGTGAGACTTGACAAAGAGATAAGTCTTGGATATAAGATTGAGAGTGTTGAGAGAAAAATTATGAAAAGCTCTCAACATACTTCTTTATAAAAGCCTTCTCAACATCGACATCAACAAGATTAGCTACTGAGAGAAGCCATGCAAACACATCAGAGATCTCTTCTTCAATTCTCTCTTTATCACCTTCTAAAAGAGCTTCTGCAAGCTCTCCAACTTCTTCAACAAACCATGTATATGTTGCATAGAGACCTCTCTCAGAATCTTTCTCAAAATATTTTCTCTTGATAATCTCCTGAGCTTCTCTAATCATCATTATAATCATCCTCGAAGTAACTCTCATATACATATTTATATGTTCAAACCTTTCTCCAAGGCTTCACAGATTAGTTGTATCATTCAGAGACTGTGAAAGTCTATCAATAGCTCTGAAAGCCTTGATCTTAAAGACGTTGAGAGCCATCTGATTCATATGATCCTTCTGAAGATATATATCAACCATCTGATCCCGAGCACTCTTATATTCTCTCTTATTATTTCTCTAATGATCTTTGCGACATCAGTTTTAGGAAGAGCCTCTCTGAGACCACATTCACATTCTTTATATCTTACTCCTCTGACTATTGCCAGTGGAACTGCTTCTGACGTCTGTTTGAATACTAGTGATGAGGCTGAACATATCTCGTGAACAATCATGTCTACTCCTCCATACTTTGGTTTGTTATAAAGATCTTTGCATGCGAAACATCTGTCGACAGGATCTATACCATATGATCCTCTTGCAAAATCTATTGAGCCTCCCAGAAAAATCTCTGTATCGCATATGACTACGGCAATTTTTCTGCCTAAGGTCTTTAAGATCTCTTCTCTTATAGATCTGGCTATCTCATCATGATCTTCAACAGGAACAGCGTAATAGCCTGGCGGAAGATTCGAAGAATCAATACCGCTGTCACTCCATATCATACCTTCTCTTCTAGTGATAAAAAACACTGGATACTCATTTAATATCTTTCTAGTCTCATAAGGATCCGCAGATAAAGACATAAGATCTATAAAGCCTTTCTCAACAAGTCTTTTAAAAGGAACAACAGCCAAAAGATCATCAGAATTCCTCAGAACAAGCTCAACAAACCTAGGATCTAGACCTGTCCTTCTGGCAAGATCAACAGCTTTTTTAGAAGGCTTCACATCAAAGATCTTAACAATCTTCTTAAAACATTTAGAAACAATCTTATCAGTCAAAACAATAATATCTCCATCAAGAATCTCAACGCCAGACCCAGATATCGACGTCAAGATCTCTTTAACAAGGTCACATCCTTCTTCATATAAAGACATTCGTAATCCTATGATCTCGATTTTACTCACCTTATCCACCAATATAAGCTATACAAAACTTTTATAAAGATATTATATAGAAGATAGGTTATATCAGCTTTCATAAATAGATGTTTAAATAAAAATTATTTATAAGAAATATATCCTCAGAATAATATTTGTCATATCTAAATTTTATAAGCATCCAAAAATAATATATCATGAAGGTTTTTGATATGAATGGAGAGAGTACTAAAAGAAAAGAGTTGATAAGTTCTGAAGAGATCATTGATAAAATACCTACTCCAGAAGAAGTATTTAAAATGCCTATAAGTCTTAGAAACAAGATCTTGTTTCTGTGGGGGTCAGCAGTTATTGCATTAGGTACTTCAATTGGAAGTGGAGAATTTCTCTTAGGACCTTCAATGGCTATTAAAATAGGTATGGGGCTGGCATGGCTGGTTTGGATCGGAGCTTTGCTACAAACAATATATATATTCATGGGGTAAATTCTCGGTTGCGTTAGGAGAGACTCCTATAGCAATAATGTATAGAGTTGGTGCGTGGGCGGGCATATTAGGTTCTATTCTAGTTTTTGCATCATTTATATGGGGCGGCTGGGCTTATTCATCAGCTGCAGCATTAGCTGGAGGCGTTTTAGGAAGACCTCCAGGGCCTCAGGACAGAATTTTTGTTGCTATATTAGGATATCTACTTCTATTGTTGGCGTTATTTATAATGTCTCTTGGCAGAAGAGTTGCGAGAACGCTAGAGATCTTTAATTGGTTTGATCTTGGAGTAATATTTATGTCGTTCGTAATTTTAGCGATAATATTAGTGCCTATAGATGTGTGGTCAGAAGTTGGGAGATATATGGTTAGGATAGGCAACATACCTGAAGGCGTTGATCCTGTGCTTTTAGGAGGATGGTGGGGCTACATAGGATTTGCAACAGGTATCAATTATATTATAGTAAATTATTTTAAAGACAAAGGATTTGGCATGGGATCTATCACAGGTTTTATACCAGCAATTATTGGAGGAAAAACTGTTCCATTCTCACCAAGAGGAAAACTTTTTAAGCTGACAAAAGATAATATAAAGATCTATAGAAGATGGCTTAATCTAATGCTTGAAGAGCTATTTATAATATTCTTCTTAGGAGCAATTGTGGGAATGATTATACCAATGACGCTTGCATATGCTTTAGCATATGGATGGAAAGTAGAAGCTTTATGGGGCGTTCCAATATGGCTTGCATATGCTTTGAAGAGACTTTATGGAGATGCCGGATGGATATGGGGAGTTCTTGTAGCCATATTTGTTCTAATAAAAACACAGATGGGTGTGGCAGATGCTATGGTCAGAGCATTTATAGACAGTTTTTGGAGAAGTGAGAGTGTAAGAAGATTCTTTGGTAACGATGTTAGAAAAGCATATTATCTATTGCTTATCATAATATTTTTATGGGCCTCAGTAGCTTTCTGGGTCTCAGCTCCAGTAGCATTGATACTTATAGCAGCTAATGCAGCTAATATAGGAGCTGTAATAGCAGGCCCTCTACTGATATATATTAATTATAAAATGCCTAAAGAGTTAAGACTACATTGGGGCCTGATAATACTTAACATAATATTTATAGTAATGTGCGGAGTATTTCTGGCATATTCTATAGGAAGAACATTAGGTCTTGTATAATCTTTTAAAATATTAACTTTTTTAATTAAATCTATTTAAGGTATCTAGCTTGAATATGAGATGTTCTGAATATCTCATCTGTTTTTTATCTTCAGAGGATTACTACTCTTCAAAAGATTTGATCCCTGTGATTCTTTCTCCTAACGAGGGTGAGAAAGATGGTTCTGAGGCTGAGAGTTAGAATATGTTTTAGAGGCAGATGTGTTGAGACGTTGGGTATTGCTGCGACAGGCTTCTCAGGTTCTGAGCCTGAGATAACTCTTCCACAAGATCTTGCCAAAAACTTTGTTTCTGAATCTCTTGTTTTAACTCTCTCTGAGAAGATCCTTGCTGATGGTAGTAGAGGCGTCTTTGCCAAGACGATGGATCGTATGGATCTTTATTTGTTGACTGAAGACGGCGTCAGAGGTCCTGTTAAAGTTGTTGGATACATAACGAGAGAAGGTCCTGTTCTTCTTAATGATGTTCTCTTAAGCTCTCTGAGGATAGTCATTATAGATCCTAAGGAGGGGATATATTGCTTCAGAGAAGAGCTGGGGTCTAGAGAGAGAAGAGGAGCATGATGTTAAAATCTTACAAAGATCTTTTTAATCCTCTGATCTTATCCGAAGGATCTTTATAATGTCTCCACAAGCCTCTTCTAAAGCTTAACACAATTATTCCAAGCTCGTCACTCAGATAATCACTTATCAAAACCTCATCTAAATAAGGATCTATCAATATATTACATCTCGATCTTGATAATATCTCTTCATCATCAATAAGCTCTACATGACAAGAAGGATCCTCTATACGATACACAGAAGCCTCTCCACCAGCTGTCGAGAAGGTCTCAAGTTTAAACTCCTTAGGAGGCCAGAGACCTTTTTGGCGACATCAATTGATACCGCCAGATCAGGCTGATCAGACTCAAACCCAGAGTTGACCAGCGCCAAAGTCTCGATATGTTTATCACCACATATTATTCTGATCTTTACTCTCACGCCCAAATCATTCAACCTTCACATATCTACCCAAAATCTCTTTTCTCTTCATATAACCTATTCTTCTTCTGAATCTTCTGATCTCATGCTCGGAAACTTCAGATGTTTTCTCACTCAAGACAATTCCCTTAAAATATTATTTTTATGAAAATATATCAATTCTATTAAACTCTGTATTAAGAAAAATCGAGATAATCTTAATGCTTTACTGAACTGTTCAATACCTCTCTAGTTTTTCATCTTATATTTATGTCTATGTGTTATGCTAAGCATAATATTTGTATCGATTCCTTCCTTGTTTATGTCATATATGTTTCTTCACATATACTATTTTACGTATGATCCATATGTTGAGACTCTTTAACCGGTGTATTCCTGAGAGGCTGTTTCTATGTCTATACTATGATCTTTTTTAACGTTGGCTTTGACTCAGGAGGTGGAGAAATATATACCTCGAGACTATATAGGCTGATCTTATTCGAGAGTAGAGGTGAGAAGGCTTTTAAGAAGAAAGATATGCATGTTCTCCTCTCAAAAGGCTGTGATCCTGTGATAATGGAAAACGTCTTTTTCTCTATTTAATATATTGTTTCATTAGCTTATCAAGATCCGCAGAAAATTGATTAAAAATGTCTCATCAAATCACTTTATTATCTATATGAAGAATCTTACTAATCTATATGCTGTCATAAACACTATTAATAATCCAAAGATCTTTTTTAATAAATCTCCTGGTATAAATCTGGCGGTGACTCTCGCGCCTATATATGCGGCTATTGAGCCTACGGCCACTATATAGATCGTCATGATCGCAGAGATCTTCATAGTATAAATATGTGGAGCAAATGCTGAGAATGACGGTGGACATACCGCCACAGCGTTTATCCCAGCAGCCAGCTTAGGCTCATATCCTAACAATATTAATGTTGGCATTAGAAGAAATCCCGGTCCCACTCCTAAGAATCCTGCCAAGACCGATATAGGGATCGCCAGAAGAATCGCAAGTCTAAGATCAGGTTTTCCACCGACTGTCTTCACAGGTCTGAAAAGTCAATATGCCAGATATAATACTGCCACGAAATATATTATCCACACATATATCGAAGGTATATACTGAACAAGTACAGCGCCTGCAGGTGCCGAGGCGGTAGTTGTCACAGCAAGTATAATCGCATCACGCCACCTCACTAAACCACTTCTCGAAAAGCCGTACGCACTGAAAGCAGCTGTGAAACCATTTAATAATAAGGCGACAGGCTGAACCTCATGAACAATATCACTCATAAATAGAGAGAGATATGGTATAGTTGCAAAAGCCGCGCCAAGACCCAGCATGCCGCTGAAAAATGACAATATGAATACGCCTGATAATATAGCTGTGGCTGTGATTAGATCAGAGGAGTCTAATGATGACATCCAGACATGCCCGCTGTATTATAGATTTATAAGCTTAAATACGCAAATTAATATACTTATATAAATAAGGGTCTAATATAAACTTTTTTAAATAAATTTTTTTATAAGGCGCATAATTAATTTTCAGCTGGGTTTATAGATGATATTTTATTAGATTCTGAGAAAGTAAAGATCTTGAGAAGAAGAGCCACGGCTTTCTCAACTCTGCTATGCGTCTTAAAAAAGAGAGAGCTTCTGATCTTGACGTTTTTAATTTAGAAAAGATTGTCGGCTTATACATAATTGTGCACCTCTTGTATAAAAAGGATCTTATTTAAAGACTTATTCTCAGAGAATATCTATTAAAAAGACTTGGCAATAATGATCCAAGGTCTCCATATTAAGAGGCGCAATAGGTTCTAACATCTTCTACGTCTTCCTCTCGAGTATACTGGTGAATAGATTAGAAATATAGCAAGATTTATTTTAAAAGTGTCTAATCCTTTTGCTTAGACACGAGTGATATTATGTGCATGATTATTTTAAGAATTATATGAAGATTTATAGATATTGATCTTTCCCAAGATCTTTTCTATGACTAGATGTGGCATATCATGTCTCATATAAGCTGTCACAATCTTTCTCTCAGCACTTCGAAGAATCTCATTTAAAGCAGATTTACTAATATTCAGCTCTTCAGCAAGCTGTGTCAAATGTATTTTACGCGGCTGATCATAATATCCTCTGAAATATGCGTAATAAAGGATCTCTTGTTCTCTCTGAGTCAACATGTAGTCCATAACTTTCTCAGCAACATCTGAGAATAATATATGAAACAATTCTTCGTCTAAACTGATCTTGTCTTCAGATATAAGCTCAAAGAGCAAACCTAGTGATGTTAAAAAACATGTTTTAGGCGCAGCATTACCAGATAAATGTATGAGAGGACAATAATTACATGTCTTATTATGATTAAATATTATCACAATACTGCCTCTTCCTCTATGAATAATCTTATATGAGACGCCGCTTCTTCTTAATTTCATTAAGAAATTTTTCAAGAGTTTAAGCTCTTTATAGCTGATCCTTAGAATACCCCTAAATAATCTATGATCTTTACTCACTCTAACACCTATAAAACTTCCTACAATTTCATCTCCTCTCATATTTGCATCTGATGAATTCATGATGTTTCTGAGAATATCTGTTAAAATACACTCGCCTTTATATAAAGCGTAAGTTATATAAAATGATCTGTTCATAAATTTTGTGCCTGTTATTTATCTAAAACTAGCTAGAATAAATTTTTATATATTAATTTCATATAGACTCTCTTGATTAATACGAGTGATAAGTTGGTAAAGAGAGACTTTCACAAGACCTTCTCTGATATATAAAAGATCTTATGAGATATCTAAGTATAAATTGTTTAGTTTATCATATTTCTTCTAATATTTTCATTAGTTTCTCAGCAAACTTTGAATAGATCAAAGATCTATTTTCTAGACATTTATAAAATTTCGGAATCCATTCTTTTAATCTTTTAATCATCTCTTCATCTAATGTAAAGCTTGCAAACTCAAGCTCGACAGCTATATGATCAGCTTGTTCTCCTTCTATATTTAGTTCAAAACCTTTCTCTCTTAACATCTTTAATATTTTAACAGCCGTCTCACCATAGGCAAGTCCTTCTCGATAAAAACTTTCATAAGGAGAGCAGGCTTCCGCTCTCACTCCTCCATGAAATGTCTTAGTATATTCTCTGAGAAGATCATCAACATCTTTATTATTTAATATGTTTTTTATAAATTCATCTCCTATGAGAGAAGCTATTTTTTTAGCTCTCTCAATAGATTGAGGAGTCGGTGTGTAAAAAAGTATTGAAAAAAGATATAAATATTCTCTAATATTTTTATGCATGACCATCATCTTCTGCTAAATAATAATTTTGCTAAGACATATAATATCAACATTATTCCGCTGAGCCATCCTATTGTTATCATAATCTCGATAGGTGAAGGCGTATATGGCCAGAAGGTTAATAGCCAATAACTATGTTTCATGTCTCCAAGAACTATTGGCACTGGTATCGTTGTCTCAGATGATGGCAGAAGGATCTTGTTTATCAAAACGTTGTAAGAAGGCTCCATAAGATTAAATCTATGAGCATAAACGCCTAATAAAGCTAAGACAGAGGATAACACAGCTCCTAAAGATGTTTTAAGCTTGATCGCTATGATGATTGTTGTAAATAATAGAGCAAACTCTCCTATCAAGGTGGTCAGCCAAAGTCTGTTAAATAGTATCGACAAGATCTGGCCTTCGTCTCCTCCCCACCACCATCTCACAAAATAATCCTGATATACTAAGAACAATAACACAGCCGTGGATGTTGCCAGGAACTTCATCATTATATTATATGTGTGTTTCAGATCTTCTTTAAAACCGTAGATTGCTATAGAGGCAAGTATGACCACGGCTGAGCCGCTTACGAGAGCTGCCGCTAAGAAGCTTGGTGCTAAAAATCCTCCGAACCACCATGGTCTGCCAGCATTTACAGCGAATATCCATGCTGTCACAGTATGTATCAAAACTGCGAATGGTAATGATATAGGCGCCAAGATCCTTCCCCATCTAAAGCTTCTAGTCTCCAGCTCAGCTATTTTATCCTCAGATAATCCTCTTAATCTGGCCGCATAAGGTCTCCAGCCTATATATACATGAGCTAATGAGAGAATAGCATATGCTGTCAATACTATGAAGTCCCATACAAGTAGTGATGAGAAGTTTGGGTAAAGAAGGATATTCAATATTCTCTCAGGCCTCCCCAGATCTGGTATTACCATGGCCATCGCTCCTAACACGAAGACAAATGCTGTTAATGATGCAAGTGGTGCAATAGGCTTCAGCTCTCTGACATTAAATAAATATATTGATGAAGACACTATCAGACCTCCGGCTGCAGTGCCTACGAGAAAAGCGAAAGTAGCTATATAAAGACCCCATGGGAATATGTTTCTCATGTTAGTCACTATAAGTCCCTGCATAAGCTGATAGATCCATGCGACAATTCCTATCACTGCCAAGATCAGTAGTAGTCCTAAAAAGATCATTTCTTTAGGTCTGAACATTTTTACTACATGAGACATCTATATCACCTCATTCTAAAACCTTAGGCCAGTTAGTCTTAGGTATATAATATACTCGGGGCTCTGTCCCAAGATGTTCTAGTCTTCTCACAGCATTTTTTCTTGAAAGTATCTGAGAGACTTCACTATTAGGATCATCAAGATCACCAAAGATTCTTGCTCTACCAACACATACTTCGACACATACAGGTTTCAAACCTTTGTCTATTCTCTCAACACACCATGTACATTTAGTCACAATACCTCTCTTAAGTCTCAGAACACTTTTATGTACAAGTCTTCCTTTATCTCTATATTCCACAGGATCTCCATATACATAGTCTGGCTCAGCCATTTTATTCTCGCCAGCTTTATACGGATTAGAAGATCTTGTTCTACGTATAGCGTCTTCTAAAGTCTTCTCAGGATCCTCCCATAAAAACGTTCTCACTCCATATGGACAGGCAGACATACAATATCTACAGCCTATACATCTCTCATAATCAATAAGAACCAGACCATCTTCTCTCTTATATGTAGCGCCCACTGGACATACTTTTACACAAGGAGGATTGTCACAGTGATTACATATGTTATGTACAGGAGTCATAGGTGTATATGGATAATTTCCAGTGCTTCTTCTATCAGCCTGAATAACTCCAGCGATAGGCGTCCACTCGACGGTTGTCCAGAATATTCCTGGTGGAAGACCATTCTTCATTGCACAAGCCACCATACAAGTTCTACAACCAGTGCATTTGTTAAGATCTATAATCATGACATATCTAGGCATCGTCACTCACCTTTTACCTTTCTATCTTTCTTATATTGACTAAGGTGTTGTTCCATTTTGTGTTGACCTCCCAGACGCCCGGCGTAAAATATATGATCTCTGTAGGCTTGATCCATGGATAATTAGGTGAATTATAATGTGTGCCATCAGTATATCTTCTCCACCAGCCTTGCACAAATATTATAACATTAGGATGAACGCTAGGATCTGTTATTAAATAACCTCTTACTCTACCAAATCTATTATAAACCTCCACATAATCCCAGGTCTTCAGTCCTAATCTATCTGCTGTCTCAGGGTTCATATAGATCTTTGGTTGATAATCTTGTAGAGCTAGCATCATAGCGTTATTACTATGTGTAGAATGAACTCTATAAAGACTATTCTCTGTGAGATAGACAAACATATATCTACCTTTATCCTCTGGGAACCATTTATACAGACTCTCTTCAAAAGGATCTTTATGTACAGGAAGAGTCTCTCCAAGATCTATAAAGACATCCTCATCTTTATAAAACTCGATCCTTCCGCTTTTCACAAATCTGCCTGTTGCAGAAATAGGATGTGGAAAGCTTGCGTTTGGAAAAGGCACTCTAAGATTGATCTGTGACCAGAAAGGTATCTGTCTATTGCCGGGAGTAGGAAGCTTTATTCTTACAGGCCTCTTCTTAAGCTCTTCTAATGTGATCCCTTCAGTAAGATTAACATTTAATCCTTCAGCCCATGTAACATTTCTGCCATCTTCTAATAAGATCTCTATAGCCTTCTCAGAGGCTTTATAAGCTAATTCTCTGGCTAAACTAAGGCTCCATCTACCACTTCTTCTAGCCTCATCTTCTTGTCTCTGAAGATCAGGATCTGGATAATACATCTGAGACATTTTAACGAGCTCATCTTTAGATAGACCAAGTATTCTCTTAACCTCGTCATCACTCCATTCTTCAGAAATTATTTTTGATGTTCTCACAGCAATCTCTTTAAAAATCCATATCTCAGGCATAGAATCAAACAAAGGTTCGTGAGCAGGCTGTGTTATAGACAAATACGGATGAATAGGCGTAGAGACTAGCTCGTATTTCTCAAACCATGCCGCTGCTGGAAGAACTATGTCAGAATATTCTACTGAGGTCGTCCACTGAATCTCAGTAGTCATTATAAAATCTAGAGGCTCGGGATGATCTCTTTTAGCTTTCTTCGTAAGTATCAAAGCTTTATTATGTTGATCAAATGGATTCCACCATTGTATTAATAATGCTCTCACACCTTGATCAGGCCATGGAACTTCTGTGCTTCGATATTTTCTCCATTCCTCACTCTGTCTATACTCATAGTTTAGAAACACACTCCAGTTAAGCCATCTAGGTCTTCTCATACTTGGCGTACCTCGGATCATTGTCAAAGGCTTGTCATAACCCCACCAGCTCCACATAGGCCATCTAATCTTGTAGACGCCTGCATATGTTGAGATGCCTGAGCCAGGTCTGCCTATGTTGCCTGTCAAAGCCACAAGAAGACTGAGAGCTCTTCCCTTAAGATCACCATTATACCATTGCCAGTTGCTTGCCCCATATATGATTGCCACAGGCTTCAAAGTCGCTATATCACGTGCTAATCTCTCAATTATATCAACATATTTCGAGACCCACTCTGGTTTTGGAGATATAATTTTTGCAACTTTATCAGGAGTATAATCTCTGAAGACAAGCTCTTTAAGAAGTTGAAACACAGGTTTAACCTTAATTCTTTTTCCATCAACAAGCTCGACCTCGTATTCTCCCTCTAGAGCAGGATCGTACCTCTCATTGGTCATAGGATCTATAAGATCTAGTCTTCTAGGATCTATTATTACTAATCTGCCATTTTTATCTATTGAAACAAAAAGATCTCTATAGGCAGGGATCTTGGCTTTCAGCTCTTTAGCTTTTGAAGAAAGTTCTTTAACCTCCTCAGCTCTCAATCTCTTCATAGTGTCAAGTCTCACTAGAAGAGGCATATCTGTGAAAGTCTTTATAAACTCCTCATCGTAAAGTTTGTCTCGTATCAATATATGAACAATACCTAAAGCGAGAGCGGCATCTGTAGCAGGATTTATAGGAATAAACTCGTCAGCAATATTAGATACAGATGCGTAATTCATATCCACAACTATTATTTTAGCTCCTCTCTCTCTTGCTAAAATAAGCATTCTCGAGCTCATAGTTCTTGTGACTGTAAAATTAGATCCGAAGATGAGTATCAGTTTAGAGTTTAGATATTCAAGAGTTTCAAGCTCCTCTGATTGTACACCAAATGTTGGAGCCCAGAAAGTAGGTAGATCTCCATTAAGAGGATATGCATGCATAGAGCTCCAGCCGAATAAAGATGCTAATCTCATAAGAGCGCCTTTATTCATATAGCCTGTGCCTGGAACCTGAATTGTGAATGCTATTGACGAGGGTCCGTATCTTCTCATTATATATGCAAGAGCCTTAGAAGCACAGTCTAAAGCTGTGTCCCAATCAGTCTCAAGAAAACCTTCTGAAGAACCTCTAAGCTCAGCCGCTTTTCTCACAGCCTCATCCCAGCTCAGCTCATTACGACACCATTTGAGAAAAGGCTCTCTCACCAAAGGTTTTCTCAGTCTATCAGGGCCGTACCACAGAAATATCTGTGATAATCCTCTGAGACAGCCTCTTGTATACTCAGGCTCTGAATAATCTGGAGAGGGCATTATATATCTTACTCTATTATCATAGACATATGCTTGAAGCCAGCAATTCTCAGTACAATTAGGAACGCATGTAAATTTAACAATCTTAACCTCTTCTTGAGAAGTCAATCTTAATGTCTCGGTTTTTCTCAAAAGCCTAGGCTCTAACTCGACACCTAATCCTATGCCAGCTGCAACAATAGCTGAACCTGTGATAAGTTTAATAAAATCTCTTCTACTTATATTCATAATCTCCGACAGACCTTCTAGAAAATATCTTATAAATATGACTCCGAACATGTTCAGGATCTATAGATAAGAATCTATAGTTAGCAACATCATGTTTGACAATAGATCTTTTATGAAAAATTACAAAAAAGAAGATTATACTATTAACTTAGATGATTAATTAATCTCTAAATAATATGACGAGGATCATAGATGATAAATTAAAAAGAAGATCGCTTGGGTAAAATGACATTATGTCATCTTTATTCTAAATAATTCTCCTATTCATCAATCGATGAATACATATCCTAATCTCTAATACTTATAATACAAAGATCTATTTATCCGAAAGAGTATCCAGCTTATCTATTACTCTATTGTCTTATTCATAATTCCATATATGTCTCCTCAGGATCTTTATGTACAAAGGTTCTCGCTTTTAAAGACGAAGCTTCTTAAAATATATTATTTGGAAAGACTATAATATTCTTCATAGATCCTAATATCTCAACAAGCTCTCTATATCAGCAATATATTTCTCGACCTTAGCTATCTCTCTTCAACATATCAATATCTATTATGCCATCATAAAATGTCATCTCATGTAGATATCTCTCTCTGGCTCCATATCTATCTCTTATTCTAAGCTCCTCGATCCTTGGATCCTCATTCTCAAGTTTTTCAAGGGGCTTTCTCCTCTCCCAATGACTCGCAGGAACTATATCAAGTTTGTGAAGTATAAGCGCGTTTGTTGCGTTTATTATGGCGTTCCACATCTTCTCGGCCGCATCACATATTTTATACTGATCATTTGTTTTAAGGCCTTCTTCGAATTCTTCAACACCTTTTCTTAGGAAGTTTCTGGCGTCATCTATGAACATCTTGATCCTTAGGATCTTTTCTGAGCTCATCATTGTTATAATGTTTCTGTCAATATTTATAAACAGATTTCAGTATATTTTCCGGTGTATAATTTGAGTAGTGAGCCTGAGAGATTCGTGTTGCAATATTATGATGTGAAACTGTTTTTCGGGAGAAAAATTTTGAGAGAGATAAAGCCTTTCATTCAGGAGTACAAGAGATTCGGAATATTAACTGGGAGAAGCTCTGCAAAAATATCTGGCGCATATGATGATGTGATAAATCTTTTGAGAGAGTTTGATGCTGAATATATTGTTTATGACAAGATCTCTCCTAATCCATGGGTTTCTGAGGCTGAGAAAGCAGGCGAGACGTTGTGGAGAGAAGGTGTCGAGGCTGTGATCGCTATCGGCGGTGGAAGTGTTATTGATGCTGCTAAGGTCGCCAGCGTGATAGCCAGCGGCGGCGGAGGATTTAAAGATGTTTTCAGAAGCCGCAGGCCTAGAAATATGATGCCTCTCATAGCTATTAATCTGACGCATGGAACCGGGACTGAGATAGATCGTTATGCAGTTCTCACAACAGATGATACCAGAGAGAAACATGGTCTAGACATTAGATATCCTACGATAAGTGTTGACGACCCTGTCTATACAATATCTCTGCCGAAAGATCATACGATCTATACTTCTCTAGACGCTTTTTATCATGCTTATGAGGCTGCGACATCTAATTATAGAAATATATTTGTCGAGACGTTGTCTCGAGAGGCAATCTTTATAATCAGAGAAAATCTGCCTGTGTTATTAAAAGATCTTTCTGATATAGAGAGAAGAGCTATGCTACTCTACGCATCAATGATCGCTGGGATAGCAATTGATCAAAGCTCTACACATCTTAATCACGCAATAGAACATGTCTTAAGCGGGCTCGAGCCCAGGCTGCCACATGGTCTTGGACTTGCATTGACAGGACCTAGAGTAGTTTATTATACTCATAAAGTGAGACCCATCGAGTCTGCCAGGATCCTTAGAACATTAGATCCTAATATAAAACCTTTGGAGGATGATGCTGAAAAAGCTATGAGAATAGTAAAAGAGTTTCAAGAGTCGTTAGGTGTGACACAGAGACTTGAAGACTACGGCTTTTCAGAGAATGATTTCAAAAAGATCTATAGCTATCTGACGGAGAGATTGAGATATCTATATGAAGACTCTACGCCATTTCAAATCTCTGAGGATATTATCAGAGACATAATATCATATGCACTTTAAAATAATCTCTCAAGTTTTTTATATATTGAAATATTATGATGTGAGATATTATTAAGAGGATTAAAGAGGCATTGTCATGTATAGCGAGATAATATTTAATGCTTTTATTAATGGACTTCTTATTGCAGGCTTCACAGCAATAGGATCTTTGGTTGCTCTATTGGGAGTGGGTCTTCCCAGATGGGGTCTTGATTTTGCGCTTGGATTTGCATCTGGAATAATGATTGTGGCGAGTTTCACCAGTCTTATAATTCCAGCTTTTGAAAAAGGATATTATATTGAGACAGGCCTCGGAATAGGACTTGGCATATCAACAATACTTCTGTTAGACATGTTTATTCCCCACGAACATTTTGTGAGCGGATATGAAGGGCCGGATCATTTGAGAAAGAGACTTGGAAAAGCTCTTTTGATTGCTATAGCAATTGTTATTCATAATATTCCAGAAGGTCTTGCAGTAGGAGTGGCAACTGTCTACAGCAGAGACCTGGGGTTTCTCACAGCATTAGCCATTGGGATACAAGATGTTCCTGAGGGAGCAGCAGTTGCTCTACCCTTAGCAATTCTGTGGAGAGGAAGATTAAAAGGTTTCGCCCTCGGCGTGTTAAGCGGTCTTGTTGAGACAGTCTCATCAGTTGTTGGAGCTGCAGTATTCTCATATTCAAACAATATTCTTGGAGTAGGAATGGGCTTCTCAGCTGGAGCAATGACATATATAGTTGTGGAAGAGGTGTTGCCAGAGATCCTTCATGAGAAATCTTTGTATAGAAAAATTGCGACCATTGGATTCTTCACAGGGTTCTACACAATGTTATACCTAGATCTTTTGTTAGGCTGAGAAGCTTCACAAAATATTGTGTAGATCATCTATTTTATTATCATAATCCAAACAGATCTTTTCCAATGTTCTCAAAGATCTTCTGAATCATATATCTCAGTCTCCCTTAAGATCTGATGAATAGATACATACTTTATATCTCAGTTTCGCCACCACACGATATCTTTAATAAAAAAGTGTGTCTCTCAATACATTTAACACAAACTTTTAACACAAATAGATTCTGCAACATTTAATTATAACCTCTCTAAGTCTAAACAGATCACAGCTTTAGTATAGCTAGGAGAATCATAATTTTTCTAAAAACATATCTTCTGAGGCTGCGCAGACATTATAATTTAAAGCGACTCTGCTCATGAAGAAGTCTCCGAGAATATTATATGTTAATATGTTTAGTCATTAGATTAAATGTTTCTTATAACGAATCTTTAACTCTGATTTATATACTGAGAGTTAATATAATCTTATAAAACTTCATAACATGTCTTCATGAAACATATTGAGAGATGATTTTATATGAACATATATTTGAAAGCACTAATATTTCTTCTGATCTATGCTTTTCTTCATTTGAAATGCAACCCTCACAATATAAAGATTCTGAGGTCTATCTGTATCATCGATGAATCAATTTTTCAACATATCAAGCTAGGGTTCTGGTCGTATATCTTCACAAATGCAATAGAATATTTTATCGACGACGTAGATTTTCGCGACGTAGATATATGGCTTTTTCCAAGACTATTCTCTTCATCTATGATCCCTTGGCTAATGATCGTCATATGGTATCTGGCGCCTGCCTTATTTGATAGAATAAGATCTTTGATAAAAATGATTTTATGGGATATATTCACAACATATCTCTCAGGCGTTTTTGCAACGTTAATTGAAAACAGCTTGAGCAAAAATCTCTCTTTAGAATTTAAGATATTCATCCTCATATTTCTTGCTACATCAATTTTTCTATACATAAGATTCACATATAAAAAGCCTTCAATAGATCTATTCAACATATAGAAACAATTTAAAAATCAGATCATTAGCAGCTCAATTGGTCTCAACTTTTTTGAAACAGGATCTATCTCATAGCCTAATGCTTCTAATGTTATGACCCCTCCCCGCCTTTAAGGGCGGGGTTTCGAACCTCTGGGTCTCGAGTGTTAGCCCTCTGGTGGGGGATTAATGTTTTTCATGATCATCGGGTTGGAGGCATGGATGTCCAGCTGAGGTATCAGCCTCCGGACCTTCAAAATATTATATATCTCATCACGACCATAGATATCTTCATTGAAAGGCTTATAAATATAAACGTTATCTCCCCCAAGGGCGAGGCTTGCCCTTACGTTGTCACACCTAATACTGGAAGATCTGTAGGTTCGCCGAATACAACCGGCGCTATTACACGTCTGTTCTCATATTCAATTACGGCTCCTCCAATATCTCTCTCAATAATCTCTCCACTATAAGCTCTAAATCTCTGTCTAGAAACAGGTTTAAGTCCTAGCCTCTCGAGAGTTTGACGTGGAATGGAAGTGAATAACGCCTCTGAATCTATCAGAACCTACAGATCCTCTCATTTCATAAGATCAATACTATATATCCTGATCTTTACATATGTGAATCTCATGAAGAAGTCATCTCCATAATCATCTCCATAAATATCTTAAGATACATCAATAAATTAACTTAGGTAATCCCAT
>Ga0080004_1139842_pt1 | contig 17121 bp, 12 predicted proteins | sample WasSprMetagenome_FD_69207 | JGI IMG/M metagenome (GOLD analysis project Ga0080004, IMG submission 69207) | Sulfidic aquatic microbial communities from Washburn Spring, Yellowstone National Park, USA - WS (SPADES assembly) (version 2) | ecosystem: Environmental > Aquatic > Thermal springs > Hot... | reverse complement strand
CCGTCCCTTTTTCAAATGGTTTTTGTCCTGTTAGGTTTGGCCTGTATGCCATGTGGCGTAGGTGGCATGCCCCCCGGCATGATACTGCGTAGGCTAAAGCAACTCCCTTTAAACCTCTTGGGTCGTATCCTGGAGGCTCTAATCCCTTAACGTGCACTGCGATATTTTCAGAGCCTCTGCCAATTTTTTCTGCGGCCCTTTTAACACCTTCGGCTAGAATGTTGCCAACTCCTTCCCTATAAGCAATCTTTTTTAACATAGTGATTATCGCTTCACTGTTTCCGAATTTGAGCTCTATTCCTCCGGTGTCTTCTCGTGTTATGATTCCTTTCTCGTAGCAGTACATGGCAAATGCGATGGTGTTTCCAGCTGATATTGTGTCTATTCCAAGTCTGTCGCATATCTCGTTAGCCTTAATTATTGATTCCAGGTTGTCGTTTCCGCATAGTGATCCTAAGGCAAACAGTGTTTCATATTCTGGTCCTTCAACCTTGGATTCGGTATAGGTTGCGAAGCTTCCTAATTGGAGTATGCTTGGAACTTTTCTTACAACTGATATTTTTCCACACGCAACTGTGCATGCAAAACATGCTTTGCTACTTTCAACATACAATTTTTTTAATGTTTCAGCGTTGATTCTTTCAAAGCCTTCAAATTCACCTTCTGTCCAGTATCTTGTTGGGAGCGTTCCAGTTGTATTGGTTAAGGCCATTATTGCTGGTGTTCCATATTCCATAAGCGACTTTAAACGTTCCCTAATTTTATCGTTCAACTCCCTTCTGAACTTGTCAAGTTCTTCAGGCTTAGCAGCTTCAATTTTTCCGCTTCCCTTAACCGCGATGGCCTTAAGCTTCTTTGAACCCATAACAGCTCCAGCGCCGGCCCTTCCAAACTGTCTACCCCTATCATGGGTGATACAGGCATACCTTACGAGGTTTTCTCCAGCCTTTCCTATAGAAATCACTTGAAAACCTTTTCCATGATCCTTTTTTATAATGTCCTCTGTCTGAAAAGTGTCCTCTCCCCACAGGTGCGTGGCGTCCCAAAACCTTACCTCCTCATCCTCAATAGTGACGTAGACTGGCTTTTCAGCCTTTCCCGTGATTATTAGCATGTCGTATCCAGCATATTTCAGCTGTGGGGCAAAATGTCCACCACACTGGGATTCTCCCCAACCCCCGGTTAAGGGGGATTTAAACACTGCACATAGCTTTGAGGCCCCAGATAGTACGAAACCGTTGACCGGACCTGCGGCAAAAATCAGAAGATTTGATGGTTCATATAGATCAGTTTTGGGCTTAAGTTCTTCATACAAGATTTTTGCGCCGAAACCTTTTCCGCCAATATATTGGCTGGCAAAATCTTCCTTTAAAAATTCAATCCGCACTCTGCCGCTATTTAAATCCATTCTCGCAATTTTACCTGCATATCCATACAAGTTCATTACCACATCGTGTAAATCGTAACTTGCTGATTAAAAGATATTTTCTATTAAGATTTTATATTATTTTTGAATTCTTCTATAGCTAATTCCTCAATGGTTCATCTTTGTTGAAGATAGATTAGCCATAATCGCAATTATTGAAAGAAAATTTAAAAATTCTTGTAGGATAATATAAATTCGATATGCAATGAAGTTGGGTGGATATTTAGGAAAAGTTGCCAGAGTTGACTTAAGTACGAATAAGGTGAAAATAGAAGACTTACGTTGGGAATGGGTCCCGAGCTACATTGGTGGTAAGGGATTAGGATTCAAATACCTATACGAGGAACTTAGTCCGAATGTAGACCCGCTTAGCCCAGCGAATAAGTTAATATTCATGACAGGACCTCTTACTGGAACCACGGCTCCCGCTGCTGCTAAATATGTTGTGGTTACAAAGTCTCCCTATACCGGTACCATTTTAGACTCATACTTTGGTGGTTTCTTCGGCGTTAAACTTAAGTTCGCTGGATTTGACGCATTGATAGTTGAGGGTAAGGCAAAGAAGCCTACGTATTTGCTCATTATTGATGGAAAAGTCGAGGTAAAGGATGCAAGTCATTTACGTAGTAAAGGGGCTTATGATACAATTGACATTATCAAGAAAGACGAGGGCGATGCCAATCTTAGCGTTTTAGCAATAGGACCGGCTGGAGAGAGACTTGTCAAGTTTGCTTCGATAAATGTTGACGTTATATGGAATGCTGGAAGAGGCGGGTCTGGAGCGGTTTTAGGATCAAAAAACCTTAAGGCTGTAGCTATTAACGGACACGGGAGTGCCCCAATAGCCAGCAAGGATGAGTTCGTAAAAGTAGCAAAGGAGTTAACCGAGAAAAGTGTGTTGACCGAGGCCAATATGTGGGCTAAAACTGATGGAACACCTATAATAGTAGATATGTCAAACAATGTAGGGATTTTGTTAACGAGATATTATAAGAGTGGGATTTTCGAGGAAGCGGACAAAATAAACACGGACATCGTCAAAGCTCATTTAGTCGAAGTGAGAGCATGTTACGCTTGCCCGCTTGCATGCAAACGTTTGGTTAAAGTTAAGAATCGTGTGATTAAGGCCCCAGAATATGAAACACTGGCTACAGCCGGATCTAACTGTGGAATAGGGGATTTCGAGGCAATAGCTGAGTTTAACTATATGTGCGGAGACCTCGGTATTGACACTATTTCAACTGCTAACACAATTGCGCTCGTAATGGAACTTTATGAAGAGGGATTACTTAAAAAGGATCAAATCAATGGAATAGAGGCTAATTTTGGAAATGCAGAGGCGTTGTTAAGGCTAGCTGAAAAAATCGGCTTAAATGAAGGTTTTGGCAAAATCCTCTCGTGTGGAACGAGGGGGCTCATTGAGACGCTAGGTTTAAATCCCGAGAAGTATGCCGTTGATGTAAAAGGTTTAGAAGTACCAGGATACGATCCTCGAGGAACATGGGGGATGGCACTGGCGTATTCAACCGCAGATAGAGGAGCATGCCATCTACGAGCATGGGCTGTTTCACAAGATGCCTTCGGGAAAATGGAGCCTAAAACTTTCGTCGGTAAACCAGCGCTCGTTAAAAACTTAGAGGACTTAAATAGTGTTAAATGGTCTTTAATAATATGTGATTTCTGGCTAATAAACTACGACGAAATGGCAAAATTGCTCTCACCAGTATGGGGCGTAACGGTCAGACCTGAGGAACTAAATCTAATAGGGGAGCGAATATGGAACTTGGGAAGACTCTTCAATATCAGAGAAGGGTTCTCAAGAAAAAACGATAAACTACCTCCAAAATTCTTCAAACAACCACTCATCGGAGGCCCAACAAATGGCGTTAAAGTTTCAGAAGAACACTTTGAAAAAGCATTAACAGAATATTACATCCTCAGAGGATGGAATGAAATGGGGATTCCCAAAAAAGAGACACTCAAACGGCTTAGTTTAACTGATTGAAAAATTTTAATAGCTTAATTAGCTTCATAATGTTTAAATTATGAAACAAAAAATTAAGAATCAGACAAATGGATTTAAAAGGGGATTGAACTAAAATGAAAATTGCTGTATTGGGTGGAACGGGAATTGTAGGATCAGGAGTAGTCAAAGATTTACTTTCCGAGTGGTCAAGCGGTGTAAGTCAAGTTTTAATTATAGGAAGAAACTTTAAAAAACTTGAAAATTTGAAACAAACCCTTCGAGATGAAAGAGTTAGTATAGAAGTTGCAGACGCTACTGATAAATTAACACTTGTTAGAATACTTAGAGGAATTGAAGCATGCGTGAACGCCGCGCAATATAATGTAAACTTGAACGTAATGGAAGCATGTCTAGAAGCAGAAACCCCATACTTGGATCTTGGAGGTATGTATTACACTACATTGGAACAGAAAAAGTTACATGGCAGATTTGTTGAAAGAGGTGTCCCTGCTATTTTAGGTATGGGCTCTGCTCCTGGTAGTACAAACATTTTAGCTAAATACGCTGCGGATCAACTTGATTCAGTAGAGAAAGTAAACATTTACGACGCGATCAAAGTTATAGGACCGGAAAGTCAAGTATTTGTTCCACCATATTCTATAAGAACGTTGCTCGAAGAGTATTCCGCTGAATCAGTGCAATTTATTGATGGAGAGTTAAGAAAAGTACCACCTTGCAGTGGGAAAGAAATAGTTGATTTCCCACCACCATTCGGAAAAATAGAATGTTACTATACACTGCATTCTGAAATAGCTACACTTCCATACTCTTTAAAGGCAAAAGGAGTAAAAGAAGTTACATGGAAATTAGGGCAACCCGACTATATTAAAAAAGTTGCTGCATCATTAGTTGCTGTTGGTTTTGGCGTCGTGAAAAAAGTTAGATTAAACAACATGGTTATCGAACCACTGGATTTCCTTGGAGCCCTAATTCAGAAGAATATTGAAGAACATCAAAAGATTAAGTCTGTAACCTCTGAGGAGCAATCCTATGAGATCATACGCGTTTTTGTTGCGGGAAGAAAAAATAACAAGGAGACAAATTATACGATTGATTTAATCAAAGAACCCTTAAAAGAGTATGAAGGGATAAATGATCCAATGACATCTATGCCAGCTTCAATAGGTGCTCAAATGCTCGCGAGAGGGGAGATTCCTCCCGGTGTTTGGGCTCCTGAAGAATGCATTGATACAAACAAGTTTTTTGAAGAAATGATAAAGAGAAGATTTAAGATAATATGTTCAATTTCAACTATGTTCTAGTTCTTTGAGGTAGGGCAACAAATGTGTAATATTTTTTCTTAAAAATTTTCCCTCTGCTTTTTTTGATCACCCTGATATTTCTATAATCATCAAAATATAATTTCAATTTATAGTCTTCGGGGGGATATTTTGAACGTTCAATTCTTTCGACAAGCAAATCTATTGCCTTCTGAACAACACCTTTTAACTTTTCTTTTTTAGTTCTAAATTTATCTTCATGCAACATTTCATATGCTGCTATTTTTCTGCGAATTGAAAAATCAAGTATAATATATGAGTACCCGAATATCAGAGGTAAAATTAGAACAACAAGCATTGTCAACCAATTAAACCGTAAAAGAGCCGAATTCCTATTTCTTAAAAGAAACTGTGACATAAAAATAAAAAATCCCGGAAGAAGAGTTAATAAAAACAAAAATTTCATAATTAAAACTGCTTTTATCAGTTTTGGTACCCCTGGAATTTTCAAGGGCATGTAAACAATTTTTTCGATATCCTTTCTTAAACGATCCCACTCTTGCGATATGCTCTTCACGCCAACCTTCAAGAATGCATTTTTAACTGTTTCTAAACTTTTTCGACGGAAAGCCCTCAAGCTATCAAGCGTTTCGATAAATAAACAAATATTCCTGAGTTCATCAGCCTCTAGACGTTTTCCCATCTTAATCACTCAATAAGGCAGTATCGAAAATACTTATAAAAAAGTGGGAGTTTAAAAGGTGGTTACTCTGGTGGCAATTCCTTATATGCCAAGGTAATGTCAATACCTTCCTTCTTTCGTTTGTAGTACCAAAAGGCATACCATAGGATGCCTATAATAATCACTGTTATATAAATTGGGTCCCATAGAGGATGCAGGAAGCCTAATGCAGGCACAGCCCAGTAGTAGTAAACAATAGTCAATAACAGTGCACCGTAAATGATGCCAGTTATCGTTACAATTGGTAATGGTCCAATTTTCCAGCCTTTGTATGGCGAAGAATCCCAAATATGTTTCACTTTCTTTCTGAAGGGAAAGATTATCCCTGAGATCCCTGTAACACAGAAAAGCAAAAGCGTCTCTAACACCACAACGGAGAACGTCCATAACAGTTCTGGGTACAGTGCGAACAAGGTGCTGGAGATCATGCTAAATATAAATATCACCACTGAATTTTTCATCGGTGTGTTCCACTTTGGACTCACGTCTGTGAATAACGATGGTCCTATTCTATCCATTCCCCACGCGAACATAGCCCTGTTGCTAGCAATATAGTCTACTGGTATATACATGAAGGAGAACAATGCAAGTTGAAACCCTATTAAGAATTTGAGGATTGTATTGTCAGTTAGGACAGCTGCAGCTGCTGTATATATCGGCGAGAATGGCAACGTATAGCCATCCAAGCCTGCATTATCAACATATGCTCCAGCACGCAAAAATTCAATTCCACATGTCTTAGTAGCTGCCCATGTAATCCACGACGCTAGAACAATTGGTACGATTACTGCTAGCAATTGCGCTAATAGTATGTTGCGTTGTGGTCTTTTAATTTCGCCGCCGATGAAAGCTATCATATAGCCATACATTGTGAAATAGTTACTTGTCACAATCAATCCTATAGAATCATAAAGGTTGTAACTACCCGAGACAGGAAAGCCGTTGGCTTCAACAGCTTTTAACATTTCTTCGTAGCTCAGTGAACTATATTGTGATGCAATTCTATTCCATGCTAATACAAATTGATCGTGAGTGGCGATGGTAAGTAGTATACCAGCTATGACGAGCCCAGCTAGGGCTACTACCATAATGACTTTTTGAACTTTAGCGTATGGTTTCCAACCAAAAGCAGTTGAAATGAACGATATTACTTGAATAGCTGTACATATTAAAATCAAACCTTCGAAACTCCATAACCATTCAATAGTCTCGCTTGGAAACCCAAGCAGGCCTAAGGTATGTGCAAGTCCATATATTACCCATCCGCAGAGAACCCCGTTCCACATTATAAGGATAAACCAGGCTGTTGAAAAGCTAATAATGGCGCCCACGGTGGGATGGATAATCCGCGAGTTATATACATAGTCTCCTCCACTTCTCGGCATTGAACCGCCCAAGATTCCCCAAACAAAAGCTCCACAAATTCCAAGTATTGCACCAACAAGAATACCTATCATCAAGTCGCCCATAGGCAAAACAAACAATCCGAAGCTCATATACGCCCAGATACATGCACCTACAGCTTGATCATAGAAGCCATAGCTAAAGGCGTCGAAAAGAGATGCCTCCCGTACTAAGCCGGATGCTTTCCGCGCAAATACAGCCGTTTATACCACCATTCATTTATTGCTACTTTAAAAATTATTTAAAACTTTCCCTATTATGTTGGATTTCTTCTAATTATTCTAAGATCCATTCATCCACATCATTATACCATTTCCTTTTGGTGCCTATTTTAGCTCTAAGCTTCCAGTTTAAACTTTTGGGCTGATGCTCCAAGTATTCACGAATCTTTTTAATCCTATCCTTGATTATTTTTATGTCATCATTCTTTAGAATATTGTGGTATTTTGGTAGCGATTCATCTATTTTTTGAAGATTCATCATACAAGTATACCAAAATCCCCAATCTGAGAACAATCCTTGTATTTTAAAAACTTCAAGATTAATATTGTCGTTATCGTTGTCTGCAATTTCGTGGCTTCTAAGCAGCACTATTACATCTTTGATGTCCTTTTCGTTTATATGTACTATCTGAAGTTTTTCCAGTAATAACTCTGCAAGTGGTATTGTGGGATTATCAACTTCAAGTCTATCCTTAAAATTTATGGTGTGATTCATAGATAATTGATCCAAAAAAACTTCAACCATCGGGCACCGTCCGTCGAAATATATAAGTCGTTTCGCCCCGTATTGAACTAGCAACGTTTTATCAGTTTTATAACCATGATTTTCTAAAAAATTCATTAAATTAAGTCGATACTTACTATAACTTGCAAAATCTATGTCCGTAAATACGCGTTCACCTAGTCTGCCAAGCTTGTTCCATAATTCTTCGTAACCCTTAGTATGAAGGTAAATCGCTAAGCCTCCCATGATTCTTAGGATAATTCCCTTTTCTTCAGCTTTTTTAACTAGATTTATTGCCTCTTCAACAAATACTGAGGGCGAAGGATATTCTTCCAATGGGATTTCTGAGGGCAGTCTGAAACGCCTAATCGCCATTTCTCTTCCCTCGATTAACCGGACGTAAATAAATAACTTTTAACTTTATTCTTATCAAGCGTGATCAGAACACCGCACAAGATCCCTTCAGTATATTCGCTACCAGGATTAATGCAAAGAGTTCTCCCAATCTTTTGAACACCTTTTGATTCATGAATATGTCCATGAAGACCCAATAGTGGTTGATAAGACTCAATTGCTTTACGAACCGCCGTGCTACCAACATGATCCAGTTGTGTTGCTGATGGAACTAAATCTTCCGATAGTTTTGGGGCTAAATCTAACGTGGTGTTATATGGGGGAACGTGAAAATTAAAAATAGCTTTTTCAAAACAATTAACTTGGGAAACTAATTCTTCGATTTTTTTACTCAACTCCTCTTCGCTACACTCTCTGGGGGTATCCCAAGGGGTAGGATTGCTCCACGATAAGGTTACCATCTCGAATCCATCAAAATCAACTTTCTTCCCCTCAGCGTTTATAATAAATGAAGATTCATCTAAGATAGTATCTATTTCTAAGGCGTCATCGTTACCTGGAGCCATATAGATTTTTATGCCACTGTTTTTCATTTTCTCCTCTGCAATCAAAAGCCATTTTTTTAATCTTTCAATTGAAAGCTGAACAAATAGCTCGTCTATTCTTCCTTTCCCTAAATGTATTTTCCTGGATCGCTCATCAATTCTACCTTCTATGGTTTTTCCTTCGGATTTTAATAATTCAAATTCCTCTGTGGTTGTGTAATAATAATAACACCCCATTGAACTGATGTTCTTTTCTAATTCCCTTAATTCTTCTTGGCTTTGAACTACAATCTTTTGACCAACATATTCGCACAGATAAGTACCATCTTTTTGTTTTACTATTGGTATAATCATTTTGCCTGTTAAATCTCCTAAAAGGATCCCAACGTCAGCCTTATAAAGTTTTAACGCATTTAGAAATTTCCTAAAACAAAGATCTGACCCATGAACATCCGTTGCAAAAAATATTTTTGTCAAAAAGGTTCATCCTCCCATAGCCTTTTTAACTAATTCAACTATGTCAATACAAGTCATTTTGGCTTTTCTTAACTTTATTGTTGTTTTTATAGTTTTCTCACATGTTGGACAAGAAGTTATCACTGTATTGGCACCAGTCTCTTCAAGTTCTCGTAAACGAATGTCGGATATAAGTAAAACTGCTTTTGGGTTAGTTACTAACATTCCACCCCCACCACCACAACATAGGCTTTCAAGTCTATTATGAGGTGCCTCTTTTAGAGTTACTACAGGAATACTACGAATAACCTCGCGGGGCTCCTCAAATATTTTAAGATAACGAGTAAGATGACATGGGTCGTGATAAGTGACTTCTAATGGAACATTTTTAGATATGTGAATTTTACCCCTGTCAATCAATTCTTTTAAGTATTCAGTAATGTGTACCACTCTAAAATCAGCTTTGTAAACGTATTCGTTGTATTGCCTCAATGTTTCAACGCACGCGGGGCAATTTGCAATGATTTCCTCAACGCCGGCCTTTAACAATATATTAGTATTATTTTTAGCAACATCCTCGAATTCTTTTTGAAGGCCTAATGAAAAAAGAGGATAACCGCAGCATGGTTCATTAGATAGATAATTCAACTTAAGACCGGCTTCTAATAATATATGAGAAGTTACTTTGAGAATTTCTGGGCTTTGAAAAGAGTGAACACAACCACCAAACAAAAGTATTTTCCCGTTTTTATAGAATTTAATGTTTTCAGACCATGCGCCTTTATTTTTGGCCCCTTCTCCATACGGATTGGAATATTTCAAAATATTTTTATGAAGCTCATTAATATTCGAGTTATATAAACCTTCTTCAACAAAGTATTCGCGTATTTTTTGGACTATTTTAACTGTGTTCACTTCGAGAGGGCATATTTCAACACAGAACCCACACATGGTACAATAAAAGAATTTGTCAGCAAGAGTTTTCGATGGTGGTAGGCATTCTTCCAATAGTGATAGAGCTAATAGATTTCTACCTCTGGCACTAAAAGATTCGATGTGGAAAGCTACGTATGTTGGACAGCGGCTCTTGCAAAATCCACAACGGCAGCGATTGCAAAGAGTTATATCACTTTTTAACTCGCTTAAAATCGCCATTTTCATACTAAAGTCCCATCTTTCCTGGATTCATTATGTTGTTAGGGTCTAAAGCTTTTTTGATAGCTCGCATAATATCAAATGCTGCCCCATGCTCTTTTCTCATTAGATGACCATACCTGACACCTATACCAATGCAATATGAAGAAGTACCTCCTAACTCTAACGCCTTTATGACAGCTTCATCTCTTGCTTTAAGATACTCTTTTATGCTCATATCAGAGCTTGCATCAAATACCAGATCTATACTAACATTCTCGGGCAACATCCAAGAACTTATACCAAGAGATTTTATTTTATACTTCTCAGCCCATTTTTTAAGGTATTTATAGAATTCTACGGTCTTGTTAAGCGGTACCGCTGTATCTATGTTGTCATATGTTCCCTCCTTATTCATAATCGAATACATCTTATGTCTTAACTTCCAGAAGTTTTGCGCTGAATCTTCCCCGAGGTCTATACATTCTTTCGTTTTAAGAATCTTTACAGTTTCCATTTTTTGTACTTCAACTTCTTTCTCTAATCCCTCGTAAGCTAATATTAAGCCGCCTTTGTATGCCTTTCCATTTTTTCCTTTCTCTACAAATTCTTCTATTCCTGCTTCATCGACTACAAGTTGTGTCGTTGGATACAGTCCTCTTTTTCTAATAATAATCAGAGCTTGTAGGGCTTCTTTAAAATTGGGGAATGCATAAAAAAGTACAATTCGCTTCTCAGGCTGTGGAAAAATGCGTAAGGTTGCTTCTGTGATTATTCCTAATGTGCCTTCGGTGCCAATGAATAAGCTATTAATATCTAAGCCTGTTGAGGATTTCGGCATGCTTCGTGTTTCAATCATTGTGCCGGTGGGCAAAACAACTTGCAATCCCAGAACTAAACTCTTGAGATATCCGTATTTTCCAACCCTCCATCCAAAAGCATTTGTCGAAATACTCCCGCCAACAGTTGCGGATGGAAAACTTCCAGGATCATGAGGGAAGGTGAACCCCTTTTTATTCAACATTTCCTCAAGATCTTTTATAGTTATGCCCGCTTGGACTTTTACATATAGTGCGTCTTCATCTATGTGTACTACTTTGTTCATTTTGGTTAAATCAACTATGACACTATTTTCTGTTGGTGTAGCCGAACCAGAAAAATTAGTTCCTCCGCCTCTAGGGACTAAAGGTATTAAATATTTATTTGCTGCTTCGACTATTTTTATAACTTCATGTGTTGTGGTTGGACATACGACGGCCAATGGCAATTTTAAAAAATGAGGAAAAACGAGGGGGGGATATCTATCCCTAGAGTATGCAAGAAGATCACATTTGTCAGTCAGAACATTGTTTGGACCAAGAATTTTCTGCAGATCTTTCAACATTTCATTGGCATCCATTAAATTTACGGCCTTCCAAGCTTTAACAATATTGTTTTCAGTTCAGTAAAGGCTTCTAAAGTCCATCTTCCACCGACGGCGCCGATGCCACTTTTTTTAACACCAACCCATGGATGGTGATAGTCCCATAGTAATACAGGACCATTGATTACAACTTGCCCAGTTTTTAGGTTCTCGGCAAAATAGAAGGCGGTGTTTAAATCTTTAGTATGAATGGCAGAGCTCAATCCATATGGAGTGTCATTTGCAATTTCTATGGCTTCATCTACTGTCGAGAATGTTAAAACTGGGGCTACGGGACCGAAAGTTTCCTCCTTGTTAATCAACATATCAGGAGTAACGTTGTCTATAACTGTGGGTTCAAAGTACAATTTTGTTGGAAATCCTTTTGCTCTCTTTCCCCCGAACAGTATCTTGGCACCTTTTGATACTGCGTCTTCGAGATGTTTTTCTACTTTTTGTACACCTAGTTCATTATTCATAGGTCCTAAATCAGTGTCTTCTTCTAGGGGGTTGCCTAGTTTTATTTTTTTAGTCCTTTCAACGAGCATTGCAACGAATTTGTCATGCACTTTTTCGTGGATCAGAAGTCGCTCATTTGCACAGCAAACTTGACCAGCGTTATTGAAACATCCAAAAACCGCATCCTCCACAGCTTTTTGAAGGTCTGCATCATCCATTATAATCATTGGTCCGTTTCCTCCAAGCTCTAATGTAATTTTTTTGACACCTGCAATTTTCGCTACCTGTTCACCGGTATCAACTTCTCCCACGAGAAGGAACCCATTCACCTTCTCGTTTTTGGCAAGTTCTTGACCAACTATTTGCCCTGGACCCGTAACTAGATTTATTACTCCTTTAGGAACACCAGCTTTCACGAGATATTGTACAAATTTAATGGCGCTTATCGGAGTATAGGATGATGGTTTATATACTACAGAATTCCCACAAAGTATTGCTTGCATAACAAATTCGGAAGGCATCAGCCATGGATAATTCCACGGAGTAACTATCCCAACTACGCCCAATGGTTCTCGAGTTACGATATATATCATATCTGGGTTTGCGTACCCTCTAAGGACAGGTGTTTCTAGACGTTTAAGGTCTTCTGCTTGCCAAAGTAAATTGGGAATAACATCTTCAACCTCGGCTCTTGATTCACGTATAGGCTTGCCCTGTTCGAGAGATAACTCTCTCGCGTGCTGCTCTATGTAAGGTTTTATTAATTCAGCAGCTTTATAGGCAAGCTTCACTCTTTCGGGTATTGGCATTAATGAGATTTTCTCTCGGGCCTCTTCCGCAGCGTCTATGGCCTTTTTTACATCATCCACCGTGGCTTTAGGGATAACCGCCAAAACTTGCCCTGTTGCTGGACTTTTGACTTCAAATGTCTCTCCGCTTTCAGCTTCTACCCATTCACCATCTATATACATTTTTAGTTGCTCGACCATTCTCCCATCACCCACAAAAATGTTTATCTATTAAGAATATTTAACTTTTTTCTTAAATTGAATTTGTGTAGATGGCATCTATAACAAATTATGAATATTAGATTTTGAAATAAAATTAAATTTACATCCAATATTTTAAGCATTTTCTCAATCATAAAAAAGTTTAAAAACTTAGACGGAGAAACAATTACTGGGTGTGGGTGATGGAAAAAATTGAAGAAATTATCAAGTTGGCAGATAGATACTTGATTACCAGCATGGTTTCAAAAATAGAACCTGTGATCATTAATGAGGCTAGGGGTGCAGTTATCAAGGATCTTGCGGGTAAAGAATACATTGATTTTTTCTCTGGTATATCTGTTGTTAATGCGGGTCATTGCCATGAGGAAATTGTTAAGGCTGCGATGGAACAAGCGCAGAGACTTGTTCATGCATGTTCTTATGTTTACTATGTTCCGGTAGTAGTTAATTTAGCTAAGAGACTGGCTGAAATTGCGCCTAAAAGTTTGCAGAAGACATTCTTTGGTAATAGCGGGGCTGAGGCTGTGGAATGTGCCATAAAGCTTGCGAGGAAATATACAAAAAAGTATGAGTTGATTGCTCTGATGTGCTCCTTTCATGGTAGAACTATAGGTTCGTTGAGCGTGACCGGGCAAGCTGCTAGGAAGAAATACGATATGGGTCCTTACTTGAGTGGTGTTGCTTTCGCTCCTCCCCCATATTGTTACAGGTGTCCGTTTGAAAAGGAGTACCCCGACTGTGATATTCTGTGTGCAAGGTTCGTTGAGAATGTGATAGATTACTGCACAGGAAAAGGAGTTGCAGCTTTTATTGCAGAACCAGTTTTAGGGGAAGGTGGCATAATTCCAGCACCGCCAGAATACTTCAAAATAATTAAAGAAATTTTAGATAAAAATAACATACTATTCATTGTAGATGAGGTCCAAACGGGATTTGGTAGAACAGGAAAGCTTTTCGCTATTGAACATTATGGTGTTAATCCAGACATAATGACCCTAGCAAAAGGAATAGCGGACGGCTTTCCAATAAGTGCTTGTATGGCTAGAGCTGACATAGGAGATGCATTTGAACCAGGAGATCATCTATCCACATTTGGCGGTAATCCAGTTTCCGCAGCAGCTGCCCTTGCTAACATTGATGTTATGCTGAGGGATAACCTTCCAGAACAAGCTGCAAGTAAGGGAGAATATTTAATGAAACGATTAAACGAGATGAAAGAGAACTATTCGATAATTGGAGACGTTAGAGGAAAAGGCCTTATGATAGGCGTCGAGCTAGTCAATGATCAAGCAAAGAAAACACCAGCTGCAATTGAAACGAGAAAAATAAGGGATCTATGTAGGGAAAAAGGGTTGATAATAGGATCCGGCGGTGTCAAAGGAAATGTTCTAAGACTCCAACCACCGCTAGTCATAATTAAAGAACAAATCGATAGGGCTTTGGATGTACTCGAGGCCGCCATAAAGGAAATAAAATTAAGTTAAGGTGATCTTTTTGGTCGAAGATACATGCATTAGATTTTCAGAACACTATGGACGCTTAAAGCATTTCATAGAAAACAAATTTGTGGAGGCAGATTGCGAAAAATACTCTCCAACCTTCAACCCCGGCCTCGGCAATGTAATAGCTGAAGTTCCCACATTATCTTCATCAGACGTTGACCGCGCAGTGCGCTCGGCTGCTAGCGCTTTTGACAAATGGTCTAATACTCCTGTCTTTGAACGTTTACAATATCTTGTGAAGCTTAAAATGCTTGTTGAGAGTAGGCTCGAGGATTTCGCCAAACTTCTATCACAAAATGTCGGTAAGACCATAAGGGAGGCTCGTGCCGAAATGCGGAGAGTAGTAGAAGCCATAGATGCAGCTTTAGGAGCCCCCCATCTTATGATGATTGTTAGAAAGGTTGTGAATCTAGTGAGAACAGAGCCTGAAATCGACATGGAATGTATAAGAGAACCTTTAGGGGTATTTGCAATAATTTCCCCATTTAATTTCCCAATTATGATACCTATGTGGTTCGTCCCTATGGCCATAACGCTTGGTAACACTATCGTAATTAAGCCAAGCTCAACAGATCCTATTCCAATCACATACTTTATGGAGTTGTTTAAAGAGGCTGGTTATCCACCAGGCATAGTAAATCTGGTTAATGGAAGCGGTGTTGCAACTGAAGAACTGATTAAACATCCTGAGGTTGTAGGTGTTTGTTTTGTAGGTTCTTCAGCCGTCGGAGAGAAGGTTTATTCATTAGCATGCTCACATGGCAAAAGAGCCATATGCCAGTGCAGCGCCAAAAATCCAATAGTTTTGATGCCTGACGCGGTTCCTGAGCCGACCGTTGAAAACATAATCAGTGGCTTCTTTGATATGGCTGGTCAACGCTGTCTAGCCCCCGGTTTGCTCATCATGGTCGGCGACGCTTATGAAAAGTTTTTACATGCCATTGTTGAGGGAGCAAGAAAAGTTAAGGTCGGCTATCCATTAATGGAAACCACTGATATGGGCTCGATGGTTTCAGAGAGAGACAAGCATAGAGTGGCAGGGATGATTGAAAGAGCAATAAATCAAGGTGCCAAACCTTTATTGGATGGGCGCAACATCAAGGTTGAAGACACTTATCAACGGGGATTTTACTTAGGACCAACAATACTAGATGATGTAACTCCGGGCATGGAAATAGAACAGGAAGAAATCTTCGGACCTGTTATGCCAATAGTAAGAGTTTCAAGTTTCGAAGAAGCTGTAGATGTTGCCAACAAACGTCAATATGGCAACACAGGAACCATTTATACATCCAGTGGAAAATGGGCTAGAGAGTTCGCAAAAAGAGTTCAAGCAGGCAACATAGCAGTAAACATGGCGGTAGCCCAACCACAACAGTTCTTCCCATTTCCAGCCCGCAAACGAAGCCATTATGGACCTCTAACGGGACAAACGGGAGCTGTTGACTTCTTTACGGACATGAAAGTGATAATGTATAGATGGTGGTGAAAATAAACACTTCAATTGCTCCACATCTATTGCTCCACATCCACTCGAGGATCATCTTTTAAGACCTTCGCAACGACTAAAGTATTTGTTCGCTCTATAGCATTCATAGCCATTAAATGTTCAAGCTTTTTTAAAAAATCATTTTTATCCGACGATCTTGTTATTATAACAAAGTCGGTCTCACCAAATACAAAATATACCGTTTTAACTCCGGGAATCTTTGCAAGGGCTTCACCCAATTCTTCATGATATTTTGGACCATACTTCGCACGAATTAATGTCACAGTCACGAAATCCTTCCCAACTTTTGAGTCGTCAATTTGGGCATAATAACCTCTAATAACTCCTTCCTTCTCAAGCCTCTTTATCCTATAATACACAGTAGCCTTTGGTATCTTTAAACTATCGGCAATCTGCGAAACTGGAATTCGCGAATCTTTTTGCAAAAAACTCAAAATTTTCTTGTCAACTTCATCTAATGAAAGGCTATCATCCTTAAGCATCTTATCCCCACAACATTTTCATTTTCAGAATAGTAAAAAACATTTCGGATTATTTCTACGCGAAATATACTCACACAGATAAATGAGTTAAACTCTCCATCACTACAGTGATCAAGATTAAGGAGTATGTCTCTAATTAAGTGGGTGAAAGTACAATATGATGAATGTTGCAACTTAGGTTCTTCTCAACATTGTTTCCATTTTAAGATGGTTTGTTAGGGCTTTTAGGGCTGACTTTATGAATGTGAGTTGTCTGTTTTTGAGCCAGTTGTAGATGTTTTTGGGTGTTAGGTAGAAGGTTAGGTATGCCCTTTGCAGTAGCGATTTTAGCTTTGAACTGCTTACGCCTTCTATTTTTATTGTTGGTTCTAGACCTGTGTATTTGCTCCAGTCCTCTGTTAATAGAAGATTGTTCCTTTTTGCGTGTTCATATATTGGTGTTCCTGGATACGGCGCGCGCAATATTTAATGGCTGGATGCTTGTTTTAGTCTTATTTCGTCTAGTTTTCTTTCTATGGCTTTTTTGTGTTTTGATGTTTCTATTAGGGTTATGAATATGTGGAGGGCTGTTTTGTCTTCAGTCCATTTATGTAGGAGTTTGGCTATGACTTCTTCGGCGTTGTTTAGTTCTGTGTCTAGGCCTAGTTCTGCAACCGTCTCCATCAATTGGTCGTATGTGCCGTCCCTCTGCAACAATTTAATTAGGCGGTTAACATCTTCAGC
>Ga0080004_1121590_pt1 | contig 17124 bp, 22 predicted proteins | sample WasSprMetagenome_FD_69207 | JGI IMG/M metagenome (GOLD analysis project Ga0080004, IMG submission 69207) | Sulfidic aquatic microbial communities from Washburn Spring, Yellowstone National Park, USA - WS (SPADES assembly) (version 2) | ecosystem: Environmental > Aquatic > Thermal springs > Hot... | reverse complement strand
TAGCGCGCGCTAAGCCTGAACCTCGGAGATTCCGCCCGCGGCTAGCTCGTAAACCCTCTCGCCCTCCCCCTCGAGGCACAGTATCGTGAAGACGAGCTCCCCACCCTCCTCGCGAGCCCAAGCGGCCACTACCCTCCCTTCGAGCTTCGCGAGCTCGCTCAGCTTTGGCGCCTTCAAGCCCAGCAGTGCCGCCACGGTCTCTGTGGCAAGCTGGAGCACGCACTCCGCTATCTTCCGGTCAACGCGCTTGCTCCGCCGCGCGCTCGTGAGCAGGTTGAAAGCTTCCGACGCGCTGCCGCCCGCCTCGGAAACCTCCCTGTCGGAAATGGGCACGTAGCCCCTCTCGAGCGCCGCCCGGTACCTCACGGCGTGCCTAACCGCGTGGTAAGCGTGGTGCACCGCGCGCAGAGGATCCCTCCTCAGCAGGTTCTCCAGCGCCAAGCCGAGGGCGACAACAGCTGAGCGGCGCAGCGCGCTCACCGTGCGCTCGGTGACCCTTGGCTCCAGCCTCAGCGAGGCGAAAGCTCCGTCGTCTGCGAGCACGACACACCTCTTCACCATGAAGGCGAGCGGATCCCCCTCCTCCGAGAGCCTCGCCAGCTCCTCCGCCTTGAGCACGACCACCTCCGCCCTCAAACCACCGCCGAGCTCCAGCGTGTAGTGCCTCTCGCGCGGCTCGCCGGCGACGAGCACTAGCACGTCGACATCGCTCATTCCCTCCACGAAGTCCTCCGGGCGCGCCGCGGAGCCGAACACCACGACTGATTTCACGTCCTCGAGACCCTTCAGCGCCTTGGGAAGCTCCCTGAGAGCCTCGTAAACTTGCTCCAGCACCACCTTGAAGAACGGGTGCGCCAGCTATTATGCCTTGCGCAGCGCGCGGACTTTCGGAGTACATCCCGGGCCGCTGGCCAGCGCCCTCAGCGGAATGCGGCCCACATTCGTGGAGCGGCCCGGAGGATGCGTTTGACCAAGCTACACGCTATGCGAGCCTCAGAGAGGCTGTCGGAATCCTAGAGGAGCCTCCCCCTCCAGTCTCGGAGACCGCCGCTACGAGAAAGCCCGCGTTGGACACTACAGCCTCTCCAGCTTCTCCTTCAGGAGGCTTATCACGGCGGATTTTATCGACGAAGCACGCGCTGTACTCGGCTTTTGGGCAGGCCTCACAGAGCGTTTCCCTCTAGGGCCTTTTTTGACGGCCTCTCTGTGTATTGGGTCTGCCGCGCGCGGAGCTTGCAGCATTCAAAAATTATATTTCCGTATCGTTGAGCCTTAATGTTGGTGATAAGCGTGAGCCGAACGTTCCTGGAGATAGAGATAGAGGGGAAGAGGGCCTACGCCCTGTTTGACACCGGTTCGCTACGCTCCTACATTAGGAGGGAGTTTCCTTCAGATGTAAAGCGGAGAATAACGCCTTTCGACGCGGGTTTGGGTGGACGCGTCTACAGGATCACAGAGGTTTGCCTGGTGGAGTGCGCGATTAACGGGCTGCCGTTCGACATCGAAGCCCCACCAAGTTGAGGATTTGGGGTATGATGAGGAGGGGAGGAGGATAGACGCCGTAATCGGCGCGCTAGCGATGGAGAAGTGGGCTTTGACCCCAAACCCTAGGACAGGCGAGATCGATCTAACAGCCCTTAAGAAGCGGGAATTCACTGAATACTAGCGCGCGGGCTTGCCGCGATGTGCGCCCTCGAAGGGCGTCTCCGGAGCCATCGAGGTGAACGTTGGGGATCCGGGGTGTGGTGAGAGGAAGATGGCTCGCAAGCCTCGGGTCTTGGGGGCGGGGCAGGCGATGCCTGCTGAGCTGAGCGGAGAAAGCCATCGAATGCCTAGATGAGGCTTACCAGCAGTCCGAGGCAAGGCTACAAAAATCATTGACAGCCCTAGAGAAGAAGCGCGCGCTAGATATCTACTTTTCACCTATCCTTCCCTTATTGCACAGTGCAAGCCAGAAGTAATGCAGATCTTCGGGACAAGCTAAGTTTTCAATGTGCTTCCAGCGGATCGTTGCTTAGACGTGTTTCTCCGTGAGAATCCTCTGCAAGCGGGCGTGGTAAGTCTCCTTCAAGCACTCCTCCTCGTCGAGGATCCTTACATAGTTCACTAAAACCCACTTCTTGAGGCGGCGAGCATCAGAGACGTAGAGGGGAATGTAGTCCCTGATAACCTTGTAGAGCAGCTCGTTGGGAGCAACCTGCAGGTCCACAATGTCAACCTTGTCTACTGGGACCCCTAGCACCCCAGCTATCTTCACAGCGATTTCCTCCAGCTCCTGTGTGGCTAGTGGAGCCTCCCCCAGGACAGCGATGTCGTAGTCACTCTCGGGAGTATGGTCGCCGCGAGCCCTGCTGCCGAAAAGCAGAACCGCAATGATGCCAGGATGCTGCTTTAAAACCGCTGCCAGCTCTTCGGATGCACTTCCGAGGGGCGGATCTACTCCCAGCGTTTCAGCCAGCTTCAAGATGCTTTCCAAGACCCTTGGAGCAGTCTCCGCAATCTTATTTCCGATTCCAACGAGATCCTCCCTGGGCACTCTTCGATATGCATGCGCCAGAATGTTCCTAGTCCTCGCTAGCCTTGCAACCTCCTCGGCGAACCATGCAGGCACAAGACCCTTCTCGACCAGCGGTTTCGCTAGCTCTGCGTATGAGCCGGGCTTCTTGAACCCGGCTTCAGATAGCAGGGAGGCTAATGCATCAAGAATGTTCTGGTGTAGAGAGTAGAGGTACCATCTCAAGGCGGCTTCCTCTACAACGCTAAATTTCCCTGAGCCGATCAGCTCTTTCGCAAGCCTCAGGCTCTCCCACGCCTGCGACACCAAGCTTCTAATCTCCACACAACACACCTCGCTTAAGTGGGAAATAAAGTTTGCCTGATGGCGCCTTCAACCTATGTGTGCACTCCCACCAAGGAAAACACGCATCCCATTTCTTTCATAGGAAACAATGTAATCCCTGATAGCCTCAGCGCGTGCTGAAGCGTCTAAGACCCTCTGTGGACCCGCGCGCTATGGAGAAGTACGGCATCTACGTTGAGGGCGACGAGCTAAAGTTCAAGGAGATCCCACCGTCCTCAGCAATAATGTGAGCGCGCCTATCGAAGTCTACATAGAAGGGGTGTATTTCCCTTACACCTTGGCGCTAGCGCTATTGCATCGCTCAACCCCGCTTTCTTCTCTTCTGCAATCTTGAAAAGCCTCTATGTATGTCTCCCCATCTACCTGGTAGATTTCCACGTGCGGAGCGTAGAGGAGGAATTTCTCAACGTTATGTGCAGCTTCCAGAGGCGCATATCTCTCTAACACATTGGCTATCTCCAAAAGCTGTACGACTGCTAATCCAACATGCTAGCGTGCGCTATCCTCACCACTATTCTCTTCGCATCCTCCTTTGCTTCAACTTCGTGAGGTGCTAGAGACCTTCTAGGACTCAAAAATGTATACAAACACTTGTATCAACGAATCTCAAGCAGCTCCCCTTTAACAGCCTTCCAGTTCGCAGGATCTGGCTTCAAATTAGCCTCGCGCGGTGCTAAGGAAATGCTGAATTGTCTAGGTGTGCCAGCTAGTGCTTCTCTTTTTCCTTGCTTAGGGTTTCTAGTGCTAGCTGGTGGAGTTTTTGCTGGTCGATGGTTGTGGCTTCGCCGATTGTCTTTTTGAAGGACTTTGCTACGATTATGTACTCCTCTTTTCTCGTGTCCTTTCTCCAGTTGAATAGAGCTGTTTTCTTTTTGAGCTTGTTTAGCTCTGCTTCCGGGTCAACATCTATGCTGTATTTGAACTCTGCGAAGTAGGCCTTGGCTGTTTCCTCGTCTATTGCTACGAGATCTATCTCGGCGTCTCCTTTCCACCATCTCCCTGCCTTTGTGTGCTCTATTCTGGGTAGGAGCAGCTCCCGGGCAACCTGTTCGAAGACTTGACCAAGGTATGTGTTGAAGTTTTTCTCGAAATATTTTTCAGCATGTGTCCTTAGCCCGGATTCTATCTCCTCATAGAAGGGGTATACGAATCTGAACCAGAAGGCGAAGTAGAGCTCAGTTACCCTGTAGATGCCCCGCTTACCCCCGAGAAGCGGCTTTTCGTATGAAACATAGCCTAGGTCTCTGAGGACCCCCAGGTAGTATGGCAGCTTGTGCGGCTCTAGCCCAGTTATCTGCGATATCTCGCTTAGCCTTGTCCTCCCGTTCGCGATCGTCTCCAGTATCTGGAAGTAGCGGTGCGGCTCCGGCAACTCTTCCTCCACTATGAGCTTTGCGTCCCGGAACGGCAACAAGTCAGGGTTAAGCATTACCCTTTTGACTTCTTCCTGGGTGCATTCCGAGAAGAATTCCAGGTACCGCGGCACTCCACCAGTCGCCCCATAGACAGCTATTGCTCCGTCAAGCGAGGCATTGGGGAACCACTCGAATAAGTGGTGGAACCTCAGGGGCTGAAGCCTCTTAACTAGGTCCACGCGTCCATACAGGGGGCTCCTGTAGCCCAGCAGCTTGGACTCGATGATGGAGACAGTTGAACCCGTCAATACCAGCTTCTTGGTCTTGAGAACCAAGTCAACAACCCGCTGGAACTGGGGTAGCGCCCCGGCCCTGACCAGGTAGCCAAACTCGTCCAAAGCGACCAAGTCCACGTCCCGCCTACTCTCAACGAGCCGGAAAAGCTCCTCGAAGTCTTCAAACCTCAAGCCGGGAACACTGAATCTCTCAGACAATTCTTCTGAGGACTTCCTAAGGTTGTACTCCAGGGTCGAGTCCGCTGCTAGTAGATAGACAGCCTTCTTATCCTTTATGAACTCCAGGACGAGCCTAGTCTTGCCTACACGCCTCCTCCCAAAGATGACTGCAACCCTGCCCCTCCTAAACCATTCCTCAAGCGCCTTAAGCTCTTCTCTTCTGTCAACTAGAGGCCTCATACTATAGTTTCAGCTATTATAGTCATGACTATAAATCTTCCCCCCAATTGAAAAACCTAACAGAGCAACTCTTCAAAGAACAATAGAAGATGAAGAAGCCCGCGCGCTGAAACCTAGAGAGGGAGGACGTTTTTCAAGGCGCACGACATGCATGCACGCGCTCACTTGGTAGCTGTTTCCGCGTTTTTTTCCTTCACCTTCTCTACTAATGATTCTGCCAGCGACTCCACAATATTCCTCGAAGCGTTCCAAATCTCTATACCCACAATACTACCCTCCTCATTCAGATCCACAAATACGTCATCGTCTAACTGTTGAGTGCCGCGGGCTAGCGCGCGCTAAATATTCAGGCTCCACATCGAATGGCATTAAGAATATCCACATTGCTATCCTCCCTCACCTCCCGCGCGCTAAGCCATGCACACGAGGCTTTTGAGGATTACGTCAGATGACATGGTTCTGCAGCACGCGCGCTATCAACGGATACTACAATTTATTCAATGAGTATCTTGGATTCTTTGTTTTTTCCAGAGAGCTGAATGTTAAGCGGGAATGCGAGCATTAAGTCTCTGCCGACGAATCCCCTTCTTTTTGGGTTCGCGATGAGGAATGGGTTTCTCTCTATTTTGGTCCATGATAGGACGCTCCTGCAAGGCTTTGTTATGCACCGTCTTACGCCTTTAGCATCATTAATCCCTATCTTCAGCGTTGTTAGGTAGTAGTCATAGTGCCTCCCAAGGTGGAATGCCCTTCTTATGATGTACGTCGTAGTCGGTTGAATGAGGCTGATGTCTTCATTGTTGAAGGCAGCTACGTCTGGGTTTCCTGTGTCGAAGTCTGAGGTTATTTTTAGGCCTCGATGGAAGACTTCCTCTTCATCCCACTCGACGCCTCCGACGAACACGTCGATCGTTGGGTAGTAGTCTCCATCCGCAATGGGGATCCAACGGGACTCCTCGATTGGATCCTCAGTTAACACGTAGCAGACTTTGCCTAAATTCCTCTCCATACTCCTGATTTCTTCATCCGAGGGCTCACGGTTTGATGCATACACAACCTTTCCGTCGCAGAGCACTATGTAACGTGAGCCCCTCCTCAAGGCTTCCATTATCAGGCGCCTATTCTCCTCCACTAGAGAATCATATAGGGCTGTAAGCTCTTCCGGAGTCATGGAGTCTCTCTCAGCAGCTGAGACTTCGAAGGGCTTAAATGTCCCCGCTCGAGCCAGGGCTTCACGTTGCTCTTCACTCTTAAGGGACCAGAAGATCCAAGTAACTCTCTTCCCCCTTCCAATGCTTTTAGAGTGAATTAAGCCCCTAGCAGAGAGGGATAACAGGCTTCTCTTCGTCGTTTCATAGGATATATAGGTTTTAAGCCTCCTCATCAACGCCTCCCTGACCTCAGCGATGGACAGAGGCTCCTGTGCAGCTGCCAATATGCTCAATATGTCGTCCTCGTACATATACTACACCAGATATTACGCGTGGCATTGCAGGGTATAAAAACCTAGCGAAGCAAGAACCTCGACATGCCGAGCTACCAGTACCGGAAACTCATATGGAAACTTCCACATAAAAACGATTGAAACTTGTAAAATAAAGAAAGAGATTTCATTCCTGTTAAATCCTCCTAATAGCCCTACGGAGAATCGGGTCTGCGATCATGTATTCATCGTTAACCTTAACTATCAGTCCATGACATCAGGTTTCTAAGTATCTTTGCCAGTGTGGCACCCGGTATGCGTCTGAGCTTAGCCTCCAGCCTCCTCTTAATTTCACTCCAGGAGCGTCTCGCGCGCTACCCTTGCCACCTCATCAACAAACCATTCAGAGACTAAGCCCTTTTCAGCCAGCGTTTCGCAAGCTCCGCGTAGGAGCCTGGTTTTCTAAACCCAGCTTTGGAAAGCAGAGAAGCCAAAGCATCAAGAATATTCTGGTGCAGAGAATAAAGATACCATCTTAAGGCTACCTCCTCCACATCACTAGAAACACCAGAGCCAACCAGCTCTTCAACCTTATTGAGGCTCTCCCACGCCTGCGACACCAAGCTCCTGATCTCCACACATAGCTCTTTGCGAATACAAGAAATAAAATTTGCCCAAAGCAACATATCCTCAATTTGTCAACATAAGAAAACAATACCCAACTCCAATCTCATCCAGCAAACAAGGCTGTTTAGGGCTAGAAAAAATGCTTAGGGGATCGTATTGGCATGAGTAAGAAAATGCTTGTCTTCACTAAACATGCAAAGGAGGCTATCGTTAAAAGGGAGCTTGATGCAGAGTCAATACTTAATGCTATTCTAGCTCTAGACGAGCTCTTCTGGGATAGGCGTTTGGGTTGTATGGTGGCTATTAAGAAGGACGACCTAGCACTTTATTGTTGTCTATGATGTTACAAATGAAAAGTTCCGAGTGGTTACAGCATTTAAGTCATCCAGGTTAGTTAAACCTATTAAAGGATGCAGGGGTAAGATTAGATGAGGGTGAGGTACGACAAAAGACACGATATACTTTATATCGATATTGCCCCGTGCAAGAAGGCACGTGAGACTCAGCCACTGGACGATGATATCTTTGTGGACCTGGACGAGGAGGGGAACATTGTGGGTATAGAGATTTGGAACGCCTCTGAGAACATTGTAGATGCGCTTGCGGAACCACTAATAGAGAAGGTGAAGAAATCGCTTGAAAAGACTGTCACGGCAGGGAAAAATTCATAGTGATTTATGGGAAATCTGTTGGTGTCTATTTCCTGTTGATGACACAGACGTGAAGTTCAGCAGTTATAGTGGTGGGGTCTTTGTCGAGCTTGAGGGGCTTGTGGATACGGGTGCAACTTTCACGAAGATTCCGGGGTGGGCGGCTTCGAAGATAGGTCTTCAAGCCAGGTACGCGGCTGAGGTCATGCTTGGCGATGGGAGAACTGTGACGCGGGGGCTAGCATATGGAGAGGTTGAGATAGAGGGCATTAGGAGGCTTGTCCCTGTGGCTATAGGGGGAGACGAGGAGATGCCAGTAATTGGGTACACTGCGCTAGAAATTTTGGGCTTTAAGGTTAACCCCGTCACTGGGAAGCTAGAAAGAACACCGGCTATAGAACTATAATGTGTATTCTCTGAAAAGTCAGCCAATATTACACGTGACGAGAGGCGCTCGGATATATATGTAAACATATATTAGGCTGTGATAGTTTAAAGGAAAAACATCCAAGCGCGCGCTTATTTTGCCTTTTCTCTATGAGGTAAAAAGGGTCTTAGTGAGGCTGGTATTGCTTTATATACTTGATTATTTCTAATTTGATATAGGATGAGTGTAAAGCAGAAATCGAGAGGTATATCGTGTACTCGTTCAAGTAGTGGGGAGAAGTTGTCTTCAAATATGGATAAGTGGAGGGAGGGTCTTGAAGAGCTCATAAGGTTGCTGGAGGACACGTGTAGCAATATGGGTAGCCTAGATGCTGACAAGCTTTTGGAAATCCTGGGCCTTGTGGGTAGGTTGGAGAGGGGGCTTGGAACAGGTTCTCAGCAGGCTCTGGTGTCTGGCGGCCCTGCTAAAGGAAGCTTGGAGAGTGACGGCTTGCTTTTGATCAGGGAATACGTCAAGGAGGCTGTCTACAGGTTTTCGGCTGGCGACGACACTGGGAGTGTTCTGGCCGAGGCTCTGAGTGTTGCGCGGGCTCTGCGGGATCTGGGTGCGCTTGCTGAGAGGGGGGTCGAAAGTATACGTCTCGAGGATCTGGTGGTTGTGGGGTATATAGATGGGAAGCCAGTCTACTCGTTTAGGCAGGGAAATAGTCCTAATAGATAAGGAGCCTGAGAAGGTTTTCATCGAGAAAATGGGGGGATAAAGAGATACACTATTTTTACTGGAGGCTTGACCTATACAAGCCCTTCGATTATGAGCCTGTTACCTTGCTTGACGGCTTTCTGTGTTCCCGTTACCATTGGAGGGGGCTTGTCCTCTGGACAGAGCCGGTTGTCAGGGATAAACCGTTAATGACTTTTGCCTTGGGGGTTCACACGCCACTTGTATACTCGAGGAAGTGGCAAGTCTGGCTTGTTTATTGTTTTCCAGAGCTTACTCTTAGTGAGAGGTTCTGGCTTGGCTTTTACTTGACTATATTTAACTCGTTGCTTAGGGGAGTGATAAAGCTTCCAAGCGATAAGGTTTTCCACGGCTACATGGATAAGGCCGTGGAGGGCGAGGTTCCCGAGGAATACAGGTTCAGGCTTAAGAAGTGGTCTTTTCTCGTCATTGTAGGGTCTCTACCAGAGAAACTGCCTAGCCCTGTGTCGGACAGGCTTAGGGAGTGCGGATAGGCTTTTCTAATGCTGTTTTGTCTAATTCAAATTATCTCAATTATATATTCGAGGAGTATTTTTCGGGTCTTTCCTCATAGTATCCTCTTTTCCTCCTTGAGAACTCTTTCCCTAAGGAGTGGATGCAGGGAACCATACGTAACAACGCGCGCGCGCTCGAGGTACCTTTTCAACACATAGCTAAGAATCTCCCAGCCCCACATCCCATTCTCAGCCAGACTATAAGCATATGTCTGAAGCCTCTCAACAACCTCCTTCTCGGGAACCTTCAAATACACCTCCCCAACCAAATCATTAAAAGTATAGGGACTATCCCCATAAAGCAAGAAAACATCCTTGCCACAAAAGGGCGACTTCCCCCCAAAATTCCCACCATAAAAAAGAAGACCCAAAACCTGGGCATCAGAAATATTACTCGTCAAAGCCAAACTATATTTTGGAACATCCCTAAACCTCTCATTAATAACACGCTTATCCAAATTGAGGCCACAAAGCAAAACAACATCATCATAATCCTCAAAAATCCCCAAACCCAGCAACCTAAAAAACCACCAATAAAATAACTTCTCTCTAGAATAAATATTTATCGCATCCTAACTCAATGAAAATCAAAATTCATCGTAATATAAGAGCAATTTTTATATCTATACTAAGGAAATATAAATTGTGACAAAGAGATCCTTATGGGACTATGACTCCATAATCATTCTCTGTGGACAGGGCTTCCCCAAAAAAAGAGCTTTCTCATATAATTAGCGATAAAAGCTTCCTAGATGATGCTCAAAAACACCAAATAGATATCTCTAAACAATTCAGCCATCTCTCAGATATACAGGCCGCCCTGCTCTTCTACAAAACAGCCCTAGCCAAAGAAAACATAAAAACAATTTACGCTGACACACCCTTTGTAGAACGAGAATTCATAACATACATCAAGGCCACATTTCGAGACACTTCTATTAGAAAAGACATCAAAAGTAAGCTTCCAGATTATGGGATGAATGAAAAAACATTTACAGGAATAAGAACAGTTAGCGCAATAGCCCACATCACGAGCGAGAGGAAGAACCGGCAACCCATAAATATTTGTTGGAGCCTAGACCAGAATTACCACAAATACAGCACATTGAGAGACGCAACCGATTTTATATCCTTTACAGCGTTCCACCACAGAGCAATAGGAGAAAAAATAATAGACAATAGCTGTACATATTCAGACTACGACTTAAAATTAGAACCCATAGTAAAATCTGAAAAACAAACAAACCACCAACAAAGTCATGAAAATACACTTCTCATACCCTTCTTCAGATACATACCCTCTTTCTCAACCAATTCAAGCATACCCAGACCCATTCAAGACCTAATACACACCCTAAACCTAGACAAAGATAAAAATGTCCTCCTTGTAACCCTGGGCGGACCTGAACACAACGTATTCTTGCTTTACTTCATAAACTATCTTCGAACCATGTACTCAGAAGAAGAGAGACTTATCTTCGACCTGGCCAACGCATGGGACTACACCTACTGCAAAGGGAACAGCCAAAGAGAGAACCCAATGATAATACTGAACAGCGATGGATACATAGATGCCTACATAAAGAAAAGACCCGAAGAAAACCCACAAAAACTTCTGAGAAAAAATGCCGCTATATTCTTCTTCCTAGAAATTAAAGAAAGAAGCATAAACACTCCTAGAATAGACCTACTATCAATAATAGGACTCTCCGCACTCTACACCAAAATATGCACAGCCTACATCGTTCTCAGCTCCCTCAAGGGAAAATTCATCCCCCACGTCCCTGGTCTCTACATACTAGAAGACAACCCAGAAGCACCATACCAAGAAGAAGTCAAAAAACGAGGACTACCATTCGACGACCCAGTCACAATGCTCGACAAAGTAAAAGATATAATTCTGAAACTGGAGCCACAGCCAGTCGCAATGGGAGAATTCCGATGAGCTTCCCCATACGGCAAGCCCACGAAAGACTCGAAAGAAACCAAAAACTAGCACAAGACCTCCTCATCTCAGGCCTACTCCCAATAGTAGGCGTACTCATCTCTGCCAGCTACATCGGATTTTACACGGTCCCAATACTAATAGTTATACTCACATACCTATACAAAGTCATCAACATACTACTCGACAAAGAAGAAAACATATTCCTGCGACTAGTCAAAAACATAGAAGAAACAGAAAAAGCCCTAAACTACTTCAAAAAAATTCTGCATACCCATAATAACCTTCTCAATAATATCAAACTACTACATAACCTACCCCACAATACAAATACCCCAAACAATCACAATCACAACACTCACAATACAAACAGAAACAATAACACCAATAAAAACACTCACCCTAGGCGAAACAATAGCCCTCACAGCGTCGCTACTCTCGCCAGCCTACCTCCACAAAGAAAAAATAAAACTACACCTCAAAAAAACTACTCCAAACAAAAACAACCTTACAAACCCACACCACCTACCACCTCCACAAAACCAAAACAAACCTAACAAAAATAAGCGAAAACATCAAACCAAGAAAACAAAACAATAAAAGTGCCAATTCCCCCAAAAAAGGCTTCACAAAACCATCTACACCTTCACATTCTTCCAACAACAATTTCCATGCAACCCGCCCAAAGAGCGTGACACAGACAAAGCTAACCCCACCCTTCGAACCTTAACCCCCGAATCCTAGGAAAAGTAGGAAAACATACCAAGACGGGAAGACGGAGAAAAGAAGAAGCTGGAAAACGTTTAGGAAAAGCCTAGCCTGTCTCCTTCCCGAGCCTCCTCACAATATACTCTATAGACTCCCTCGGACTAATAAGCCCCTCGAACCCCAGGAAACCCAGAGTCCTCGAAACATCCACCCTAAACCTATACTTATCCTCCGGTTCAATCAGCGACGGCAAACCCTGGTCAACAACCTCGATCCTCGGCTCCAACGCGCCCCCAGTTACCTCCCTAATAACGTCCCGAACCATCTCCGCAATCTCCAGCACAGTATACGGCTCAGGATAGAAAACATTCAAAACCCTCCTAAGGCCACCACCGTCCTTTTCAACCCTCTTGTCGAGAATCTTCTCAGCGTAAGCCCTAAAAGCCCGGGCAACATCCCTAACATCCACATACAGCACAGGCCTATACATACTATGCCTAAAAGGCGTCAGAGACTTGCCCCTCAGACCCCTCACAATAAAAATACTTGCCACCGAACCCCTCGCCACCCTAAGAAGAAAAACACACATCAGACCTCTACGGGCAGAACATAGAGCAAGGATCCTGAAGAGTCCGAGCCAAAGCCGCAAAAAGCCCCACAAAAATGATACACTCACCCCACGCGTAAAAAGCCAGCCAAGAAAACAAAATAAACACAAAAACCAAAACATCCGAGGCAAAAAAGATGTACAAGGTCACAGTCCAAGTAAAAGAAGTACGGGGAAACTGCGCCCTAGGCTACAAGCCAGGAGACACCTTCACCATCGAAAAATTCTACATAAAAGACACAGGCAAAGCAGTATGCCTACACGCCCTAGCATCCATGCTCACACTCCTAGCCCCCCTCCTCAAAGGCATACCAGCCACAGCCCTCGGAATCGGCAAACAAGAAGAAACAGGCTACACCCAGTGCCCAGATCCAGGAAAACCCTACACCTGCGGGGGAACAGTAATATTCGAATTAAAACGTGAGAAAATAGAATAAAAATAAGACCTGCTAGGTTCCGAGCCGAGAAAGAACAGAGTCCACTATCCTGACAGCCGCCCTCCCATCACCTAAAGGAGAAACTCCAGGCAACACAACGCTACTACTCAGGTTTTCTCGAGCTCGGCAAGAACCACAACGGGGGTTACCCCGACAACCCTAGCAAAGCCCTGCATCACAGTCTCCGATCTCTCGGTAGAATTCCTCAGAACAAGAACGGGCTTCCTGATTCTTGGATGCGTCGCCTCCTCCTGCAGACCACCAGAATCAGTCATCACAACCCTACAATTCCTCATCAAAGCCAAGAACTCGAAGTAGCCCTGAGGAGGCAACAGCTGGACATTATCAAGGCGCTCGACCTCGCCAATCAAGCCGTACTCCTGCAACCTCCTCCTAGTCCTCGGGTGAACAGGAAAAACTATTGGCATTGGGCTACCCCTAAGAACCCTAACAAAGTCCCTCAACACCTGCGGGTCATCAACATTCTCAGCCGCGCGCGCCCCCGTGGAGAACGACACCCTTCATAGGGAAAAGTATCTAATTCATGATATAAATATTTTGAGTTTTCGCCTCCCTCTCCAAGTATTAATTCTTCGAACAGCCATACAATCAACAAATTCAAACATTCGTTGCTCTCTATAATGCAATTCCTCCTTGCTACGCACAGCTCAGCGCGTGCTCTAAGCTTTATGTCCTCCGAGACTCTTCACCGTTGGGATTCTCTAGAAGGTTGCTCGTTTTACCGCGCTAGACTTTATCGATGTGATTTGCTCAGATAAGTGTTAGCGCTGGTTAGGAGTGGAAGAGGATTCTCAGTATAAGTGGTACGAGTATTGTTGAGATTAGTGTAGCTATGATGGCGATTAGGGATGCTTTTACGACGCCGTATAGGTCGCTTATCCTCCTGTTTACATCGTTAAACCTTGCATCCACGTATAACTTTAAGTCGTTGATCCTCGCATCCAGGTGGGATTTCAGCTCTTCTATGTCCTCCTTTGTGGCCATCTCTCTAGATAATGCTAGGAGCATTGCCTTTCTGAGCTCCCTGTGCCTTAGGGCCTCGGGCAGGAGTTCCTCAGCTAGGGCACTCCTTAGCCCTCATCGCTCCTGAGCTCCTCCAAGAGTTGCCTGCCTATGGACATACTCTCATTTTAATACTTTAAAGGTTTCATATAAAGATGACTGAGGAAGATCCCCATAGCCAACCCTTCATGGCCTAGCGAGCTTAAGTTCTCCATGCTGTGAGTTATAGAAGATGTGTGAGCGATCTACGTGGTGGTTTTAGAAGAGGAATGCCTCGATTTTCCTCAGTCTACCTGTGGCCGTATCCGGGGTGAATCCTGCGAGCTCTATCGTTGTAATTCCAAGGATTATGGAGTCGTCAACGTCGAGTTTTCTCAAAGCCCTCTTAACCTCCTCACCAAGCCTTGCAGCGAGGATCTTCTCGTAATCCAGCACCTCCTCCTCGACGATCAGCTCCCTAACCACTGCCACCTCCCCCTCAAGCCTATGCCCGGTAGCGCTTATCAGCGTCCTCCCCCTACCAGTGTACACGACGCCAACAGCATCGGCAACATCCCTGTCTGCAACAGTCATAGCGCGCGGCATACGTCCCGATAATTGGAGAGGAATATATAAATTTGTCAGGGGCCCTGCTTGTGGACTGCTTGGTTGACATATATTTTTAGTTTTGCATTGCAAGGGTCTAAATTGTCCGCTATTGCTCTCAGTTCCTCTGGGAGAGACATGCGGTCTGAAGATGGATAAAGGTCTCTGCCGTGTTTCTTATGTGCCTCGTGTTTTCCTTTGGGTATGGTCTTCTCATGTTTGGGGCTGTGGGGTTGGGTTGGTATGGGTTTTTATGGTGTCTTTGTTTCCTTGAATTTCTCGCTAGCCGGTTCTCCTCCTGTTCCCCAGTTTTCTTTGGGTACTTCGTGTATTACTACTTGGACTGCTTGCGCGGGTATTCCTAGGTCTTCGAATACCCTTGTGATGCCCTTGATTATCTTTGTCTTTGCCTCCTTGGAGGCGCCGCTCCACAGGTAGACGTGGACTATGGGCATGTAGACCCCGTTGAGTTTTCTGTCGTGGTTGGTTAAAGGTTTTGTTGTTGATGCAGGGTGGTGGCGAGTGGTATTCCGGGGCTTTGTTTCCGGGGTTAGCCCTGTTGGTGCATGCGCTATACTCACGTGCTCTGCTTCCAGGTTGTGCGCCGCATGGGGTTTCGGGTTGGCTGTGGTCGGATCGGTATGTGGGGAGAGAGTGGCCGGGCCTGGCGAGGGAGGGGGCTGGGTTTCCCTGAGAGCGGGGATTCTGCTGTCACGCCGCTGCCTCCTCGAGAGCCCTCCTCACAGCCTCCCTGTGTATTGGTGTTTGCCAGGCTACGTGCCTCCCGATGCCGAGCTCTAGGTCTTTCTCGGGTGGGGGCTGGTCGACCCAGAGCCAGCTCTCCCTGCGTGGTACTGCGTCTACGACGAGGTTGAGCTCGACGAGCTTGTCCATCAGGGGTATCCGCTCCCTGGCTAGCAGGGTGTCAGGGTCCTCGACCGCCTCTGCGAGCCACTCCCTCTCCTCCGCGCTGAGGGAGGGGGTAAGCGTGTCCAGCCTCTTAGAGGCGATGAGCCCCTTGACAACATCGTTAACGCTCCACTTTGCCTGGTAGAGCCTCCTGAGGACGTCAGGGTTCCCACCAGTCAGCCTCCACGCCTCCTCGAAGGGGGGCTTGGGACCCGATATTTGCTCGTAGAGCTGCTTGAAGCCCTCTTTCGGCATGTTCCACATGGCTCTGAGCTCAGCCCACCTGTGCCTCCCTATCTCCCTCTTTGTAACCCCCTCGCTCGTTGCCGCTAACGCTATGATCCTTTCGTAGCTCTCTGGGGGGTACTCAATGAGGCCGAGGAGACTTTTGACGTAGGCTGCCGCCTTCCCAAGTCCGATTGGTTGAAAGGCGTCGTCCACTAGCACGGCCACCCTCCTCTTCCTCAGCCTGACGAGTTCCCTCGCCGCGTTGAAGGCCATGTAGGCAAGCTCTGCTTCAACGCTCCCCGAAGCTTTAACGGCGATCTCTGCAAACCTCTTAGCAATCTCTCTTACATCCGTGTGGGCCAGGTACTCCCTCTGTATGGGGTTGACGTAGACGACCTCATACTTCTTCTCTCTCAATAGCTCAGCCGCCTGCTTAAGCCAGGCAGTCTTGCCGCAGCCCTCGGGCCCGTAGACAACGATGGGGTACCAGGTGCCTTTCTCGGCCCAGTCTAGCGCCTGCTCAATGCCTTTCTCCCTATCGCAGAAATCCACCTTTAAGCCAGCGAAGTTTAGCTTCACCCTCCCCACTCAAACCACCTCAAATACAGCAGCATCACTTAACACGTGACCCAGCCTCCCCACAGGCTTCACGCATGCTCCAGCACCTCTTGACTCTAGCGCTATCCTCGAAGGTGCCCGGACATGCTGCTAGCGCGCTCTTCGAGCCTGTCCCGTATAGCTTAGTCGGTGGCTATGCTGAGCACCTTAGCGCGCGACAACATATAAGCTGAAAAATGCTGGGAAATTATAAATTTTTTGTAGGCTGGCTTCCTCCATAAGTCTAGGTTTCTACCTGATTTGCTGCATGCGGCTGAGTTTTCTTGGAATGGATATTATCATGTAAGCCTCTTCTGATGGTAATTATTGTCCTCTGAGGTGTATGTGTATCCAGGAGGTGTGATGGGTCTCCGATTTATTGAGACTTTTTCTTTGCTTTCAGTATTGCATGTTTGAGACGATGTGGCCGGCGAGTGGAACTTTCGGAAGGTTTAAGGTTGCTATCAGCGTTGTGTTTTTATATCTCTCGATCCCATTTTTCGTGTGAACCTGAGGGAGGAGTTTCTAAGGCTTCTAGACGAGGATAGGGAGTTCAGGCTGATGGTAGCCGAGAAGCTTGGGTACGGCGACGTACTGAGGAGGCTGGAGAGGCATGACAGGAAATTCAACAAGATAGTCAACGAAATAAAGAAGCTTAGGGAAGACTTCAACACCGAGATGAGTAAGCTAAGAGAAGACTTTAACGCTCAGATGAAGAAGCTTAGGGAGGACTCTAACAAGTTAAGTATGAGGGTTGAGGTTACCATTGGGAGCATGGGTAGGAGGTGGGGGGAGGATCTTGAGAGGATGGTGCTTGAGATATTCAGGGAGGCG
>Ga0080004_1131442_pt1 | contig 17127 bp, 21 predicted proteins | sample WasSprMetagenome_FD_69207 | JGI IMG/M metagenome (GOLD analysis project Ga0080004, IMG submission 69207) | Sulfidic aquatic microbial communities from Washburn Spring, Yellowstone National Park, USA - WS (SPADES assembly) (version 2) | ecosystem: Environmental > Aquatic > Thermal springs > Hot... | reverse complement strand
CCGCAGAAGTTAACCACTAGTCGCTTAGCAGTTCATCACCTCTGCGGTTCTCGGAAACCCGGGGATACTACTAAATATGTAAATCTCTTAGATCTATAGATCTTGTAGAAGCTCAGCACCCCCCATAGCCTTGAGAAATACTTAAAGATATCTACAGCTATCTACAAAACACTTCAAACCTGTAACAGCCTCGATAAATCACTTCTTCGATGGGCATACCCTCGTCTCAAGAAACATCATGAGTGGTGGTTTTCAGCTAGAGATAGAAATAAAGATGGTTTACTTGAATGGGGTAGATTAAGATTTGGTGCATTAGGTGTATCTGAGGAAATGATTCTCAAAAACCTTCAGATACAAGGACATAGATATTCAGTTACACTTAGTCCAAAATTGACAAGAGTGAGTAGGGATGAAAATATATTCTTTGAAGCATCTAGGAATGTGGTTGTTAGAAACTATGAAAAGAACCTCCATAGCCTATGCCTCGATATTAAGGGTGAAGGAAGAACAACTATAAAAATACGTGAATTTGCTCCTAAAGCTAAAGTGGCATTGTATATAGATGGAGAGAAAAGAGAAGAACTAGTTAGCGATGAAACTGGAGTAGTTGAGTTTGCTGTAGATCTAGAGAAGTTAGAACCTGGATGCGGTAAACATATATGTCTAAAAACGCTAAGGTATTTAATATAGATAGTATTTGTAATTCTAACTTAGTGAATTTCCTATGTACTCTATATCAATGTTCATTATTAGTAAAATTTTTAATATGTAGCTAAGTTATAAAATGTGTATCGGGGATCCTCTATTGTAGAGAGTTTTGAGAATGTTGTTGAAGGTTTTAAGGTAAAGATATTTAGGTTTGGTCATGTTCTCGTAGGGATTCCTACAGATATCGGTCCGAGAATACTGTACCTCGCATTGGAAGAGGATAAGGATTTCAATCTATTTGGTGTAGTACCTAGTTTCGCTGTTGAGACTCCAGAGGGTGTTTGGAGGATATATGGTGGTCATAGACTTTGGACATCTCCTGAAGCTATGCCTAGGAGCTACTCACTAGATGATAAACCTGTTAAAATTGTTGTCAGAGATGATGAAGTAGTTGTTGAAGGTAATCCAGAACCCCACAATTCGGTACAGAAAAGGTTTGTAATTAGGAGAGGACCTGATGATTATAGTGTTGAGGTTATACATGAGATTACGAATATAGGTAGATGGTCTATAGAATTCGCATGCTGGGCTCTATCTGTTATGAGGGTAAACGGTTTCGCAATAATACCTATAAAACCTAAATGTGTTGATGAGAAATGTCTTCTTCCAGATAGATCTCTTGCACTATGGCCTTATACGAGGTTAACAGATGAAAGATTTATTATGGGGGAGAACTATCTATTCGTAAAACAAGACCCTAAGATAGAGAAGCCATTTAAAATCGGTGCAAAAGCTAATCCGAACTGGGCTTCATACTATGTAGACGGCTTTCTATTCATTAAAATATTAAGACCTGAAGAAGCTCTTTACCCAGATTTCAACTCTTTCGTTGAAGTATACACAAACAACTTAATCCTAGAGCTAGAAACACTAAGCCCTCTGAGAAAAATTGAACCTGGGAATATGAATAGACATGTAGAGATATGGAAAATAGCTAAAATAGGTCCACTAACTATATCAGAAAAAGATATTGAAGAAAAAGTTACACCTATAGTAAACAAAATAATTAAACTATGAAATCCCACTACCAGCAAAAGCGATAACTACTTATAAAATTCATTGCTCATCTTTTTTGAATACTTTCTACTTTATATACCTTAGATAAACAGAATTGTAAAATTAGAGTTGTGTGAGCTATATGTCTGAATACACTATATCATCTGAAATACCTCCAGCAACAGAAGTAATAGAGATTAGAAAACGAATTGAAAAACTAGAAGCGATAATAGCCAATGTTGATACAGCAAAACTAAGACTGATAACAGAATTTGCTATAAACATAGGTGCTTGGCGTTGCAATCAATGCAAACTAAATGTTAACAATATATGCACAGGATGGAGGTTATCCAAAGAATTTGCAGATAAAGTTAATGCTATTGCTGGAGGAGATACTATTATACTTCAAGAAAATATCTATAGAATAAATTTAGCGAAATTACCATTTATAGGAGTAATATGTCCAGTATTTGTAGCAAAGACATGAATTAATCAATATCGGTTTTTAAAGTCACTTTTATGTATAATTCAATTAACGATTTAACACGAAATTCTACACTTAAAGATTACCAAGCTTCTCAACGAAGTTTCAATATTTCGTATAATATAAGTTTAAGATAGATTTCTGACCTCCTCCCTGCTCTGAAGGGTGAGAGTTCCCTTGGGCAGTTCATTGGTTCTCCTCATCTATTCGGGGATACATCTGTCATGTAAAGGAACAGCTATATCATTTCAAGTATTTTTAGAGCTAATGAGTTTAGAACTTCATCGTTTTCATTTATATTTAATCGTGGTTTGATTTGAAGTATTTTTGTTGGTTTTATATTTGTAATTAAGTTTATTGTTTCAAAACTTTTTTCACCGATTTTATTAATTAATTTTGTTAATATTGAGAGAATTTGGTTAGTATTATCCTCGTATACTATGATTGTAGAAGGAGCTACAATCAATATTATATCAATGTATTTAAGGATTCTAGCGTAAGGTGCTATAGCATTGTTGAAGGATTCTATTATGGTGATGTTTTTACCTTGCTCAATTATATCTAGGCATTTCGTTAACTCATTCTCTATTTCTAGAGTTCTAAGATTTTTTATGAAGTTCTCTATGCTTATGTCAACAGCTTTTAGTTTTACTGCTAACTGTTCTAGAGATTCTCTCAGGTAGAGAGGAGTGTTTTCAAGATTTTCTCTAAAAACAAAGTGTTTCGTAGATCTTGGACTACATCTACTTACTCTAGCTAAAACTATTTGTTTAAACTGGTTCTCTAAATCGTTTAGGTACTCCTCTATGTTTCTCTCTAGGTATTTCTCTATATGTGGAGGTGCTAAGAGTATATCTATAGGGTTTGAAATCTCAATATCAACATCTTTAACAATATCTGCGTACTTCACTATATCTTCTCCAACTAGAATCCCTCTAGATAAACTCTCTACAACAGTTCCATACTGATACCATGCGCTATGACCTGCTACAGGTTTGTATATCCCTACTTTAGCACCAGCTTCAATTAATCTTTTTGCAAGTGTTAACCCTACCCATGTTTTCCCTGACTCATGTGGAAGTAGACCTGATATAAGTACTCGCACCATAGGGCTCCAATTAGCGTAGAATTTTAAGTTATGTTATAAATGTTTTAGGTTTACATATATAAATAGTTTATTGTTTAGAGTAGAATTTTGCAAAAAATGAATATACATCTCGAGGTGTTAAAGTTATAGCACCGCTTGGACATCTAGTTACACACGCTCTACAACCAACGCATTTCTCTTGGTATCTAGGTACTGCTTTTTTATTCTCTATAACAAATACTTTATTTGGGCATGCAGCATAGCATTGAGCACATCCAATGCATTTGTTATGGTCAACAGATACTTTGTATCCAGCACTAGACATATCTAAGTTAAACCTCAACGAGTTCGTACTCTAGGTTTCCAAGACCTTTTCTATAACCAGCTTCAACTTGTATATAAGGATCTTTACCGTGGATTACTAGGAACTTGTTATCCCCAGGTTTTAAACCAGCTAATTCTCCTATAGACCATGGAACTATAGGTGCTTGGTTTATTAAATCTATTGTTGCTTTTTCTAGAGCAACTATATCTTCTGATGCAAGTATACCTATATCAGGTACAATAGGTATATCTGACCATGGTGCGCAATCGCAGGTAGGTTGTACATCCATGACATAGTTTATGTGGAAAACTTTATTCGGTTTATTAAGTATTGTAGCATGTACAGCATCAACCATTCCTTCTTGGAATGCTCTACCTATAGTATCTTCTTTCTCTAGGTTGTGTATAGCTGATCTTGTGTTAGGTCCTGTGCAACCCATAGCAATATTCTTTATAGCTCCTCCATAACCTGGCGATGGATGTCCTTTGCTATGAGAAAAGTTTATAAGAACATCAGCATTGAAAACAGTTGATCCAACATCTATCTCTGGTATTCTAAGTGGATTAGGAACTCTTATCTTAACTAGATCTGTTTCTTTAATACCTGAAACAGGTATAAGAGGAGCACCTACTGTAGCATAGTTATAACCATTTTCAAGACCTACAACAACATGTCTTAAACCCCATGTATCTGTTAGAAATGGTATACCACCAAGTTTTTTAACATAGTCAACAAGTATTTTCACAAATATAGGTCTAATAATTCTATAACCACCATGCTCCATATCTCCTACATGAAGTTTTATAGCAACTAAGTTCCCAGAGGTTATAATATTCTTCAATGAGCTTTCTTCTAACAACTTTCTAAATCTATACGTAAGACTAGCTTCTTTCTCTAAACGCTCAAGCCTAGCTTTAGCGAATAACACTTTAGACCTAGCCATAGTACATCCCTTTGCAGACGAAAGTATTTACCGCGACTTATATTTAAGTTTTGCTATCGTGAAAATTAGGAGATTTAAACATCTACAGTAATAAATCTTTAAGAAATTTATTGGTTTAGTTTATTAATTCAAAATACTAGCTTTTTAATTATGAAGTGGATTAGCTATCGTAATACACCCAATAAATATTTATTAACGTGAGAAATTATGTATAGTGCCGTGATGTTTTTCTTCTATTAATTCATCTAAACTCCCACTTCTATAACCTAGAAGATCGAGTGTAACATATTTATAGCCTAGTTTCCTAAGCTCATAGGCAATTCTGTCCATTATATCTTCATTGAAGAATTTCCTTCTCTCTTGCGGATCAACCTCTATTCTAGCAATATAATTATGATCTCTTACTCTTACTACTCTAACTTCTGTAATCTTTTTAATAATTTCTTCAGCTTTCGCTATCCTCTCGAGTTTTTCAATTGTTATAGGTTCTCCATAGGGTATTCTCGTAGCTAGGCAAGTTATAGAAGGTCTATCCCAGTTTGGGAGGTTCAAAGCTTTAGCAATTATTCTAACTTCTTTCTTACCTATTCCGAGCTCTGCTAAAGGGCTCCTTACTCCTATATCTCTGAAAGCTTTAATCCCTGGTCTATAGCTCTTTAAATCATCCGCATTAGTCCCATCAACAATAGTTTTTACATTAAACTTCTTAATAAGTTCAAGGATTTTCTCTGATAGATGTTTCTTACATATGTAGCATCTATTGAAAGGATTCGATACAAACTCCGGTATATTCAACTCATTCGTCTCTATAACAACATGTTTAACACCTAATATTAACGCTATTTTCTTCGCCCATTCAAGATCCTCAGAAAACCTTATAGGAGATGTAGCTGTGATAGCTACAACATTTTCGCATCCTATCGATAGACATGCTGTAGCTAATACAACAGAACTATCTATACCTCCTGAGAACAACACTATAACAGGGGCTTCAATAGCTTTAAACCACTGTAAAATCTTCTCGAGGTGTTTCTCAACATCTCTATTTACGTTATCCACTATCATCACCGTTGATATATTAAATTAAATATATAGATAGATTTTTAATATTAAAACTTAATCTATATGAAATACATAATGTCTAGAATATAAGCTTGGGGATGGGGATGGCTGTTGAAGATCTTAGATCTATACTAGAAGCTGTAGCTAATAGAAGAATAAGTGTTGAAGAAGCGTTGAAGAAGATTAGGCTATTTGCTTTAGAAGTTATAAACAATGTTGTTAGATTTGACGTTGGTAGATATGCTAGGAGAGATGTACCTGAGATAGTATTTGGTGAAGGTAAAGATATAGAAACACTGAAGAAGATGATAGAAGATTTACTAAATAGAGTAGGGATTCTAGTAGTATCTAGGTTGACGAATCAGCAAATAGAGATGCTCAAGAATATTGAAATCAATAATGCTGAGGTAAGAATTAATGAAGTGGGTAGGATAGCTGTTGTAAAGCTAAAATCTGTACAGTTACCTAGATACCTATGTAGAGTAGGTATTGTAACAGCAGGAACAGCTGATATCAGAATTGCTGAAGAAGCTAAAACAGTTGTAGAGATTATGGGTTGTGAAACGATCACTGTTTACGATGTAGGTATAGCGGGGTTTCAGAGAGTTTTAGAAGCTTTGAAAAAACTTAAAGAAGAAGATGCTGATGTTGTTATAGCTATAGCTGGTATGGAGGGAGCTCTACCATCAGTTATAGCTTCGTTAATAGATGTACCAGTTATAGGGGTTCCTACATCTGTTGGGTATGGAGTAGGTGGAGAAGGAGTAGCAGCTCTATACTCGATGCTACAAGCATGTCCACTAGGTCTTGCTGTTGTAAATATTGATAACGGTGTTGGTGCAGGAGTTATAGCAGCTCTTATAGGAAAGAGAATTGCCGTAGCGAGGAAGATGTGTATTGATAGGATGTAGAAGCTAGTTTTGAATATTAACTAGAACTTTTCATCTCTTACACTAAAAGAAAAGTTTGTTTCTTCATGGTTTATCGACTGTTAATTATTTTCATAACTATTTTCAATAGATCTCTTAATGGGATCCCTGTTTCGATAGATATGTTTCTAAGATCTTCAAACTCTGGTTTAATTGATACTACTTCACCATTTCCTAGCTTACTAATTTTAATCCTTATATTGTATTTTTTACCGTTTATATCTATAGCTACTGTAGTAATTTCTCTATTAGGGACAATATATCTGTTCACCCTCATTAACCTAACCCCTAGGGTACCAGTCTCCTTGATTATTATGTTTAAGAGTTTCTCTAACTCTTGAGGTTTTGTTAAAACTCTTAGGATTACTGAAGGTCTCCCTTTTTTACCTATCTTAGGTATGAAAGCTATGTCTAAAGCTCCTTGAGAAACAAGTTTCTCACCTACAAAACCTAGGATTTCCCCAGGTACATCATCGATATCTGTTTCAAGTATATATATACTATCCTCTACATATAACTCTGGGTTTCCCCCTACTACTAGTCTTAAGATGTTTGGAATTCCCTCTAGATCTTTAGATCCAGCTCCAAGACCAACAGCATATACTCTTACCATAGGGAGTGTAGATCTAACTTCGTGAACTATGGTAGCATAGAGAGCTACCCCAGTTGGTGTTGCAAGTTCTTCTTCTACAGGACCACCTACCAACGTAAGATTTCTTCTCTTAGCTATTTCTAAAACTACAGGAGCTGGAATCGAAATAGAGCCATGTGAAAAATGCATCTTACCACCACCAACAGCTATCGGAAGCCCGTAGACTTTAGCGTTGAGCAGGTCAAGTTCTTGAAGTGCATATGCAACACCAACAGTATCTAATACAGTATCAGCAGAGCTTATCTCACATAGATCTACATCGCTAATATCTTCACCGTGAACTTCAGCTTCAGCTTCTACAAGAATTTTAACAGCTTCTAAAGCTATTCTAGAAGCTCTATTACTTAAACCGATTAGCGAAGAAACTTTTTCAATTGAATTTAGAAGATCTGAAGCTCTCCTACACCTCCTCTCCTCATCGACTAACACGTCAACTCTCCAAGCCTTAAACTCAAACTTCTTAACTTCTTCAACTCGAATCTTGAAATTTTTTACCCATGGAACAGTTTTCTCAATAACGTTAGCAACTTCAACTACTCTCTCAGGTTTAAATCCTAAACCTATAAACCCACCTAACAACATATCGCCAGATATACCAGCTATAGAGGGGTCAATAACTAGTACCCTCGACATATATAGTCACCTCGCTTAGCGAAAGCATGCACAGAGACAAACCTTTAAATAACCTTAAACAATTTTAAGTAATAATGCGACAGTTTGAAATATTCATAGAAACAATACTACTATTTTCTGAAAGTTATATAAAGTAGTTGTGATGACCTTTCAGCGGTCTGAGAAATGATGAGAACGCTAGTGTCTGAGGAATAGAAAAATCATTTCTATTTATATATAGTTATCTCTACAATACCTTTCCTTGTTCTAATTTTTGTTTTATCAGGTTTTGGTTCAAGTGGTAGTTCTATAGCTACTCTATATTCCTGTACCTCTACCCCTCTAAACCTTCTAGACAATCTATCTAATTTCACAGACTCCTTAAGTTTTGCATATATATACATAGTTCTACCTTCGAATTTTACATCTATTGTACCTTCAGCAACATATGGGAGATCTATGTAGATAACAATTCTATCTCCTAAATCTTTGATTGTGTATAAAGGTTCCACGGTTTCGCTAATCTCTAGAGTTCTTCTATATTCAGGGATGTTAATATTCTTAAATACTTCTTCAACGCTTCTCATAATATCTCTTTCTAACATTCTAAGTCTTTTCTCGAGTTTTTCAAAGAATTCATCAAAGAATTCGCTCATGATATCCCCCTTCTACATGTGCAAAGGTACACTATACTCAAGATCTTTACCTAACCTAGAGAAAGTCTGCGAAGTTCTTCTCATCAAATCTCTTGCTCTAAGTCTTATCATCTCTGCTTGCAGCAAAAGTTCACCAACATCTACTTCTATTCCAATTATCTTTGATAATGCTGTTAAACCTACAGCTGCAGCTTCTGGATCAGGGAACTCTAGGAATGATTCTGTTAATAATACATGGGTTGGGATCCTCTTCCTCATAGCTTCTTTAAGTAGTAAAGCGTATGGACCTATAAGAACACCATTTTCAAAAATTTTTACGCCAGCTTTTTCAAGTAGCTCAACTCTCCCTAGCGAAGATACGTAATAAGTTATAAGTTCTACAGCATCAAGTCTATTTGGCTTAGCTATACCCGTCAACCCTATTATCATATCAAATCCTTTAATCCTGGCATAATCAACAATAACTGGGATAAGAATAGAACTTATTTCAGGTGTAAAAGTAAGTTCAGTATAAATAATGCCAAGCTTCTTCGATGAGAATATCCTTATAGGATGCCTCAAGATACCATTCTGTATAACTGCTATTGGCGGGAAGTGAGGCGAATCTATACCCCCAACCTCATCTAAACCTAGTTTACTAACTAAATATGAAACCCCTATAACTCCTACAAGCCCTGTATCAGGGAAACCTACAATAAGTGTAGCAGGTTTCTCTAAATTCCACTCCTTATATTCAACAAATCTAAAATTACCTATCCATTCCTCACTATAAAACATATACCATACCCTAATCCAAGATTATTAATTAACATCTAGAGGTTTAAATATATTCAAGGAATTAATAATAATAGTAATGCATAGTGTGTTCTAATATTATACTAATATAAAGATCATAGCAAACCAGCGGATCTAAAGATTTAAAACTTTCTTTCAACCTCAATAATTTTCCAAAACCGTATCGCTAGCGTTTCCGTTAGTCTCTAGATGTTTATCCTCATTAATTTATCTTTATTTGTTGTATCTAAGGGCTTTCTCCTCACCCACTTTTTCATCGATAGCATTGCTGTCTCTAGAAGCTCGCTTAAATCGTGTGTGTATGGGTGGAGACCTGTTAAGGAAACAAGCAATGCCTTTAGGTATAGCTCAGAAGCTTGATGAGCCTCAAAACAGGTAAGCCGGTGAATACCTTCACCAAAATGCTTTCTAGCCTCCTTCAAAAATACCTCAGCCTTCTCAACCCACTCAATAGGAAGCCTAACACCTCTCAAAAACACGCACCAAAAATCCTTATCAACATAGAGAACATAAGTATTTATAAAGAGATTAATTGTTTCAGCTTCTTCCTACTAAGCCACTTAAAGATGTATGCAAAGAGGATGTAGTTTATTGGGTCAAGCACAAGATTGAGGTATCTTAGTTGTGTAGCCCCAAGTAGCTGAACCCATGTAGATTTCCTTGGCTGATAAGGCGAGGTTTGTGGTATTGGGAGTAGTGGTGTGTCTAGCTCTGGTGCAACAGTTTTGAGAATCCTCGCTATCAATGATAGTATAATGAATGTTACTATTGCTGTAGCAATAACGTTAAGTACAAGTTGTTTAAATCTATGCATAGATCTGTAAGTGCATGTAAGCTCCTTACTATCGAGGCATGCTGCAACAGCAAAGCTTGTGTATGGAATGTAAACTGGGTATACAAAGAATGTGAATAGAGCTAGAACCGCACTCCAAACAGTTACAATAGCAACAGTAGCCTCGTAAAACATGCCCTCAGCTATAACACCACCAATACCAGTAACAAAGTATGGACAAATCAGTATAAGGATAGGGATCAAAGCGATAGACACATGCTTAAGAATCAGACGCGCATTACCTAAACCTCTTCTAAGAATTATTGAGCGAAAGATGAGGGTGTATATAAGAGCTTCACCAAATACAGTAATCAGTGTAGGGATCCCTACAAGAAGAGCAACATAACCAACTCTATAGATACCAACATCGCTAATCCTAGCAATAATAATGTGCATACTAAGTGCAACACCATAGTTAATAGCCAAGATAATGACTGCCACGATCAAAAATGTTAAAAAATATTGATTTAATTTAACCATATTTCTCAGCCTCTACGAATAGATCATATCCTTTACTGGATCCCTGCCATAGAACCCGGGATACACTTCATGATATGAATTCAATATTTGCGTATCTGAGTACATTGGCATGCTTATAGTTATAGGCTTTAAGGTCCATACATCATTTGCGGTAAGCTTGATGTAGTAGGTTGTATCAGGTATTATTTGGTGATACATGATATTAATCTGCATCTCAATTGTTTTATACGAATTTATGCCAGGACTCCACGTACATACATAGAATCCATCAGGGGATTTAGTCAGAACCTTGGATTCTACCGATGCCGTGTAGAGAATTGAAAGTATCAAAGATGTTAGGGAGAGACCTTTAGAGACGGGTTCTGGAATCGTCAGTCCAACAAGTGTAGCTATTTCAACACCTGTTGATGTTAAACCTGCAAGTGTTGTTGCTAACCCTATATATAGCTCGTACTGAGTTCCCTTAGCACTAACGATGTCACATGATGGACTGCCATCAGGATATCTTGAGGCAGGCTTAATAGCTAATGTAACTCCCAAAATCTTAGCATTACTGATATTTTCCGAGGTCACGAGATATCTTACTCTAAAGCCTCGTCCCTGAGAACCATACACGAATGCAGGTGCCTCTACAGCAAGAGCGGATTTGTATATAGTTGCTGTAGGGTCATGTTGTGGTAGGTAAAGCTTAAACCAAGCAGTATAAAGCTTATGCCATGTATAATAGCTTGTTTCTTTCCATACTTCTGGAGCATACCGATACTCTATTACAGCATCTATGTAGAGCTCTACGTAGGGTGGGAAGTTATGCTCAATTGTAATTATGTGTCCATGACCTTTCACAGGGTTTGCACCTAGAAGTAGTGTAAAGCCTGCATAGCCAAAGGGAGGCAATGGATATACAGTTAGACTTTGCGAAGCATATGTAACTCCATTAATCTTGATATTTATTGTGCCGCTCACACTGTTACTATAGGGGTTTCTAATGCATATATCTATGTATAGTACTGGACTTGTTTTACTCCATGGGTCGTAGAAGAGCCCATTCAGAAGACTTGCATCAATTGACACTGCCTTTATTGGCGAGTATATTATTATTCCTTGCTTCATCGTAGTTAAGCCGTATACCAACTGATCTAACATATCAGATGCCTTAGCCCTTTGACAACCTAAAGGAAGCCTACCTGACCATGGATCTCTTAACGTTGCTATTCCTACTGAGAGTATTTGATACCCTCTAGCGGTTTGCTCTATTGGCATCTTATCCCATACCTTATGGATTTTAAGTGTAGAGTGTATGATGTATGGTTGTGCTCCTCCACTCCACCTAAACGTTATCGTTATGTTGAACCTTCTTGTTGTGTCGAATGGTATTGATGGGAAGATGTAGATATCTTGTGGTTGTGGTCCTAGGCTATAGCTATAGCTATTGCTCCACACCACAGACTTTGTATTTGTGTCAATTACGCGTACATCTATGCCTAGGTACGCTGTTGATGTAGTTGTTGAGCTTGCTCGTACATATATTGTTGCACTGTATATGTTATAGCCTAGGTAAATATTCTTCGTGGAGTAGCTAACTCTTGTCCTATGCTGTATTATAAATATAAAGTCGTAGAACTGTGATGGTCCGCCTCCACCATCTACTAGATATGCCTGTTGATACACATCCTTTAACTGCTGGTAAGCTGCTTTCTCAACCTCTTTAGACTCTATCTCTACTACAACCCTATCACTTAGCGGATCATACACGAATCCCGCTCTTCGCTCATAAGTAGCTGTAAGTGTTCTAGCAATGCTGTTTGCTTCTGCAGCCACTCTGCTCCTTATGTTCTTGAGCCAGTTATTCCATGCATTCTCAGCCTCTATAATCTCCGTAGCGTTGAAGTCGTGTACTAGTCTTGGTTGTTTTGGTAGCTGTACGCCAAGTGCTCTGCTAAGCGTTTTCAATGCCTCTACATCGAATGGTATGTCGTATATCAGTGACCTTCTGCTTTGGTTCCTGTCGAAGTGTATTGCTATGGTTATGGGGTTCTGAAGAGCTTCTAAACCCTTCTCAGTAGCTACCTGCATTCCTTGCCCAAGTGTTACAAGGTACCTCTCCCTCAAACCAGATTTAACTGCATGAACAGCCCATCCACATCTAGCACTCGTAGCTCTACCTATTGGTATAGGCACTTTAAGTATTAGCACATCATCCTCTGTTAGAACACCATCACCAAAGTCTGGGAGTAGAACCGTAGCGTTTAGTGATGGCGTAAAGCTTCTCATAAACCTCTTAGGCAGTACATAGGGAACAATAACAATGGTATCGTCATGGCATGGCGATGCAACTATCGATTTTATTGATACTCCAACAAGGTTCCTAAGAAGCTTCACAGGCAGGGCTAGGGTAACAAACTTATAGGCATTGCTTTGAGGAGCTTGTGTTCGTGGTTGTGTTTGCAGGTTAGTTCCTGTGAATGTTGATGGCTCTAGAGCTAGAGAAATACTTGTGTATAGTGGGAGTAGCAAAGCTACAGTTAAGAGTATGGCTAAGCCCTCCAAATACCTTCTCAAGAGACGCAACACCTTAGCTCATCCAATGCATAGCAATGCATTGGAAGAGTTTATATACTTAAACTTAAAAAAAAAGTAATTGAATAGTGCAAGAAGTGATTGATGTGTATTTACTCAGTGGGTAGACACGTGTCATCACATGTTCAGCGCAACGCAAGCTCATCACAGCGACTAACATGTAATTATTTTGCTAGATTCTTTAATGTGTTTTCAAGCACTGCTAAACACTATCTTCAAAGACGCTCTCTTTACCACATCTGGCTCTGCTGGGATTTCTTTGTTTGTCTCCTCCTCACCCATACTCATGAATTAGCTCGATGCGTTACCTCAACATCTGTTCTACAGTGGTGGGCATTAAAATCTTTTGATGCTACGTGTAGATGTAGACTCTTAATCCATAGCTCTCTAATACCTTGGCATAGCTCTCCATATAGCTTTTCTCAACTTTCTCAACATCTGAGTCTAGGGGTTCTGTAAACGGTGTAGATATTGATTCTGTCAGGCTCTATCTCAGTAAGCTTCTCAGCTAAGGTAATGGCATCAGCCTCACCATAGTTAGCCATGTTTCTATACCTAAGTAGCATAATCTGTACAGCTAGTTCACCTCCAAACACCTTTCTAACCCTTTTCAACCCCTCAATAATGCTTGATAGTGTTATTGCTGGGTGGGGCAGATTTATAGCTCTGAACTTGATAGGGTCTATAGTATCGAGTTTAGCCTCAATGTAATCGAGTTTCTGTATAGCTCTAGCAATAGCTTCCCTACTCAGCGTTGTTGAGTTTGTGAAGAGCCCAACGCTTACATTGCTTCCCAATTCCTTAGCAAAAGCCTTAACAACATTAATAAGCTCAGGAAATCTTGGGTGTAGAGTTGGTTCTCCAGAGCCGGAGAAGTCAATAGCATCTATATCTTCAGTAACGCTCCTCAAGCTACTTATTGCCTCCTCAAGACCACGCCTAAGCGTATCTGAGGTTATGTTTGAGCCATCATCTCTTGGCTCTACCGTAAGAATCCTTGTCTCTCCCCTAAAGCAGTACACACAGTTAAAGCTACAAGTCTTTGCTAACGGGAAGAGGTTTATACCTATGGATACTCCGCGCCTCCTAGACGTGAAGGGTTCGTAAACAACTGCTCTACCCCCAATAGGGCACCTCAAGCAGTCTCCGCTAGGTATGCACTTAGCGAAGAGCGTGTAGTTGGTGTGCATACCTCTCCCACACATTGACAAGCTCATCCTTAACATACGGCTCGTCAATCTCCTTAACAACGCCACTCCTTCTGTGAACAACTACTAGATGTCCTGTGTACTCCCTAACCTCACCTATTATAGCAGCATTTACACCGCTTCTCCTAAGAATCTCTACAGCCTCTAAAGCCTTGTCCTTCGGAACCGTCGCTATGAGTACACCAGAGCTTATCAGTTTTAGGGGGTCTAAACCAAGGGCTCTAGTCATTACAGCTGTTTCCTCAGCTATCGGTATCTTCTCTTCGTAAACAGCTATAGTCTTCTTAGATGCGTAAGCAATTTCTGCTAAACCACCTATTAACTCACCCTCAGTAGGGTCATGCATAGATGTTGCCAAACCCTTTTCAGCTAGTAGTAGAGCCTCCTTAACAACGCTTACAAGCTTCAGAAAGCTTTCGCCACGCTCAATAACCTCTAGGGGTACTCCATGCCTTAGGAGAGCATCCCTAAAGTCTGTTGCTAGAATAGCTGTTCCCTCAACAGCAACAGTCTTAGTCATTATAACCACGTCACCTGCTCTAGCACCAGATGTTGTTACGATTCTACCCCTATCAGCAATACCTATAGCTGTCATGGATATCAATGGCCTGTCTAGTCCTGGAGTAAACTCTGTGTGTCCACCAACAACCATTACTTCAACTTCTTTAGCTGCTTCATCGATTTGAGCAGTGATCTTATCGATTAGCTCTTCATCAGCTTTCTCAGGTAGGTAAAGAACTGAGAGTAGCCACCTAGGCTTAGCCCCCCTAACAGCAATATCGTTACACGCTATGTGAACAGCTAGCCACCCAAGATTCTCAACAGCACCTGTTATGGGGTCTACATGAGCTACCAAAACCCTTCCATCACCAAGATCAACTATTGCTGCATCCTCACCTATACCAGGACCAACAACAACTGCTGGATCCCTGACACCAACTCTTGTAAACACATACCTCTCTAAAAGCTTTGAGTGAAGCTTACCAACCATAGTCTCCTACCTAGAAGCTCTACCATTTACAGGATCTAATATTGGTAATGGAACGTTCCACATCATTACAACTACTTTAACTCGGCATCAATACTTTAAAACCTGGCAACACATGAATGTGCTTCACATAGGTGAGAACCTTAAAATGGCTATAACAAAGCTTGTTCTAGACGTTCTCAAAACGATTAAGGGTTCAACAATTGTTGAACTAGCGGAGAAACTCACTTCTCTACCTGGTATACGCACAGTTAGTATCTAAGGTTAACGAGGTTGATGTCGAGACCTTGACTCTTACAGTTGTTATAGAGGGTACAGATATAGACTTCTCTAAGGTTAGAAGTGTTGTTGAGAGTATGGGTGGAGTAATACACAGCGTTGACGAGGTTATTGCAGTTAGTGAGGAGAAGCACTAGCCCATATTTCTACTAGCTGAACTTAAAACCCTTCTCAAACGGATGAGGATTGAGACGAGTTCTATGAGAGGACTAGAAAGCTAATTAATAAAATACTTAATGAGTTTATGAAGAAGTTTAGAGACTTTCTAGAGAGTGCTGAGAATGATGAGGAGAGAAGAATGGTACGAGGATTTGTAGTAGAGTTCGGACCTGATGAACAACCCAAAGATCTATGAGCTTGACGAAGAAAACACATCTTTGAAGAGTTCTGCTAGGGCGAGAATGAAGAAACCATGGTCGATATCTACGACGATGGAGATTTCATGAGAATTGTTGCAGAGGCTTCTGGATTCAATGAGAAGAACATATTTGTGAACAGAATTAAGATAAGTAAAGTTTATAGAAATAGATCATACAAAAATATAAAAAGACGTATACAGATGTGTAGGGGAAGAAGATTTATAAGGGTTGATATGTATGGCTTGCTGTCTAGGTCATACCATGAATAAACGGCTTTTCATGAAAATAGTAATAGTTTTAGCTATTCTCGTAACGATTTTAATTCTAAGTAGTATAATCTATTACAGATAAACGATATTAAGGAGGAGGTAGGGATAGTAGCTACAGTTTATGCTGAAGAAAATTGTGGTTGCTGTTTAGGACACGTTGATTATCTTAAAAGTAAAGGTGTAATCGTCAACATTATTTATGTAGATGAGGAAAAGCTTGCAGATATAAAGAAGCAACTAGGTATACCTCCAAACCTATATTCTTGTCATACAGGTATAGTTCAAGGATATGTTATCGAAGGTCATGTACCAATCCGTATTATTACTAAACTTGTGAAGGAAAAGTCAAATATACTTGGAATAGCATTACCTGGCATGCCTCTAGGAGCTCCCGGAATGCAAGGAAAATTAAAAGAACCTCTTACAATATATGCTTTTACTAAAGACACAATATACCTATATGAACAAACTATGCAAACTTAATGTGTTTGCTATATATGTTTAAAGTTGTGGGTTTTAGAGATGAAGTTTTCTTAAAGGTTTTCCAGCAATGTTTTGACCTCTATTAATTATTTGATCTTGATTCTTTACCCACTCAGATAACCATTTGTTTAGGCATTCACGACTGCATAGAATAACTGGTTTATTCATACAGCATGTTTTGTATATTATTGGCGTAGATGTTAGTTTCCACATACTTCACATCTATATACTGCATTCGCAATAACGTTTCTAACTTCTAAAGGCATGTCAAACACCTGACTTGCTATAGTTTATAACAGATTTATAAATTTTTGTATAGAACTTTGAATAAGATTTGATGTCTTAACATGTTGGACTTAGTAAAATAATTTCTTATTTAGATCGGAAGAGCACACGTCTGAAC
>Ga0080004_1088965_pt1 | contig 17128 bp, 22 predicted proteins | sample WasSprMetagenome_FD_69207 | JGI IMG/M metagenome (GOLD analysis project Ga0080004, IMG submission 69207) | Sulfidic aquatic microbial communities from Washburn Spring, Yellowstone National Park, USA - WS (SPADES assembly) (version 2) | ecosystem: Environmental > Aquatic > Thermal springs > Hot... | reverse complement strand
AGGGAGGAAATAGAAAAATTGAGGGAGGAGATGAACACCAGATTCTCCTCAATGGATCAAAGGGTTTCCTCATTGGAGCAAAGAATGTCAAAGATAGAGGGACAGCTCTCCCTTCTAATAAGGATATTCATAGCCTTTAATCTGCCCATCCTGATAGGGATAATAGGGATACTGCTCAGGTCATACGTGCCATAGCTTTCAAAACTTCCAAGCTGAAATAAAGAGTAAGCTGGATATTGGGTGAAGGTCTGCTGGTCGATGGAAATGTTTAAATCTTCAGGAGGGATTTAAACTAAGCAATAGCGATGTCCGATGTCCCAACAATACTTAAGGAGATAAGAGAGGAGCTAAAAGAAATAAAGCTTTTGTACAAGGAACTTGTTGAAAAACTTGTGCCGGTTGAGGAACCGCTAGAAGATGAGAAAGAAGCTATAGAGTCCAGTGATGAGGTTTTAGGTGAAGAAGAAATAATGAAGGTCTTGAAATGATGTTCAGAGTAGAGGCCAAGAAAAAAGCATTAAAAGCTCTTGAAAAGCTTAGCCCTGAGAGAAAGGATTAAAGAGGTAATGCTGACTCTGAAAGGCGATCCCATACCTTTCAGAATTGAAGTTGTCAAGCTTAGAGGATGTGAGAACGTATACCGCATCAGAATCGGAGAATAGTCTACGAAGTGGATTGGGGCGAAAGAAGAATACTTATTTTAGGATTAAAAGAAAGGCTAATTTATCGGAGAAGTTTATTCAACAGCTGGAATGCTTAGGCCGATAGGCATATAAAGTTTGAAGCAGTGGTATAGAGGGTCGATATCTTGAGTTTGTCGGAAGCTGCAAAGGAGTGGATCAGCAGGGAAATAGCAAAGGAGCTGAAGAAGCTGACAAAATTGCCATGTAAAATTGAAGCTGAATATGAGCCGGATTGGGGCTACATCTACTATGTCACAATAGATGCAAATGCCAGAGAGGCGCTTAACATCAACTTAAGGCTACAGGAGAAGTTCAAGGGGATACCGATAGTCTTTGAGTGGACCGGAAAAACCGATGTAAGTGAGGAGGAGCTTGCGGAAAAATTGGCTGAAATACTTCTAAAGGGGGGCATTAAGGCGAAACTGGCTCCAAGATTCAGCGCAGTTAAGGCAGTGGAGGGGAACAGGGAGGATTAATGGCATACATTGACACAAGCTTTTTGGTCGCATACCACTTAAGGAAGAGGAGCCAGAATTGAGATAGTTTCACATAAGATTACATAATGCTTCAAATATCGCCCCTGTTATTATGTAAATTAAATATTTAGAGGCAACATGAGTTCTCAAGGTTCCTGTTGTTGAAATAAACTTAGGGACAATGGTGCAGGTCTGTTTGAATTTTGGATGGTTTATCATCGGTAGCATTTATAAGCTAGCTATCGATAGATACAATATAGGTTACAAAAGCGAGGAGAGATTTTGAGAATGCTGGGAGGCAGTATTAACCCGTCTGTTTTACAAAGGATTGAGAGAAGAGAACTAATTATTCAGAAGCTCAAGGAGTGCACAAGCGATCTTGAGAGGCTCCTTGGGGAAGAGTTCCTCGGGCTGGTGCTCTTCGGCAGTTGGGCACGTGATGAAGCCAAGGAGGACAGCGATGTAGATATATTCGTCGTGCTAAAGAGTCTTAAGGGTATCGAGATCCGCTTAGCTATATACAAAGTCGTGTCCGGATGTTTAAGGAGGGCTGTGACGCTAATTGATGCAAGGGCCGACGAGCTCTTCAGGGAGGAGCTGGAGCTAACTCCTCTCCTTCTCAACATTCTGGTAGACGGAATTGTGATCTACGATAAAACCGGTAGAGTGAGCGAGCTCTCATCAAAAGCACGACAATTTGTGGAATCTTTAGGTCTTATAAAATATAGAACCCCTGATGGCAAGTACGGCTGGAAGAGAGCAGATGGGAAGCCCCTTATGGTGAGATGATGTTCAAGATGAATCCCAAGTCCGAGGTAGATTACAGGATGAAGCTGGCTCAGCAATACCTAGAAGAATCAGAGAATGCATACAGGCGTGGAGACATTAGAAGCACGGTTGCTTCTTCGCAGCTCGCTGCCGAAAATGCTGCTAAAGCAATAGTAGCCGTCTACAGAATTCCCAGTTGGTCCCACGATCCATCACATGAGCTCAGAGATATAATCGAGCAGATGCCCCAGAATTTAAGGCCTTTGGCAGAGGAGCTGGCAAGAATAGCTGGACTCCTTGCTCCAGAACATGGCAGGGCAACATATGGGGAACCAACTAGAGGACTCACTCCTTGGGAGATATATGAAAGAAAGGACGCCGAAACGGCACTACAGCATGCTAGAAGAGCTGTTGAGCTGGCAGGACTTATTTTAAAAGGACTTATTGATTAGCTTTCTATAATTTAAAAATTCCGAGAGAAATGTATATTAACTTTGGGGGGCAAAGCACTTTGGGGGACAAAGTTGTTCAGACAGGGTCCCTGTGAGAAGAGAGATGAGCTTTTTGACAGGGATGAGGAGCTAAAAAGAACTGTTGAGGCATTGAAGAACAATACATGGGTTGCCATCCTTGGAATGAGGATGTCAGGAAAGACAAGCCTGGCAAAAGTTGCTGCAAATGTACTGAGGAAGGAGGGTTTCTCCCACATCTATGTCGACCTTAGAGGTGCCAGTAAGGTCTCGGATATGTCTAGGAGAATAGTGGAATCCATTCCCAAGAGCTTTCTTGACAGAATGGGAGATTATCTGGAGAAAATTAAAGTGTGGGAGGTTGAAATAAGCCTGAGGAAGGTCAGCAGGACGAGAACAATGGAGGAGCTTTTAACCGAGCTTTCTAGGAAGGAAAAGCTTTTGGTCATACTGGATGAGGTTCAGGAAGTGAGGGGAGGGATAAATCACCTTCTTTTGATGCTGGCTAGGCTCAGAAACTCAGCTAGAAACCTGAGCTTCCTGTTCACAGGATCCTCCATAGGCCTCATGGACACTCTTCTCAATCCATCTAGGAAAAACCCGATGTACGGAAGAAGCCCCATTGAGATAGAGCTTGGTCCATGGTCGGAGAAGACAGCATTTCGGTTCCTAAAGGAGGGGCTTGAGAAATGCAGTGTTAAGCACAGCGATGATGAGATAGAAGAGGCTGTAAAAGTGCTTGGAACTCTTCCCGGATGGCTTAGCTTTTATGGAATCAGGAGGTGCCTTGGAAAGAGCCATGAGGATTCTCTGAGGGATTCTGAAAGCGAGGCAGTTGATATAGCTCTAGAGGAGCTGAGAAATGCGATAAAAGAGAGAGGAGAATGGGCAAAGAGAGTTCTGAGGACGATAGCTGCATATGGGGCAAGGTGGTCTGATTTCGATGTGGATGTCTCTGATAGCACTTTGAGCGATTTCCTTAAGACGCTCAAGAAGCTCTACATAATATCGGAGGAATCAGGAACCTATATAATACCTGATCCGATCTACAGAAGGGCTGCCCTGAGGCTCTGAGATCCTATAATTTGTTAGTTTTAATAACTTTTATCAAGACATAATAATAAAGCTGAAAAGTTAATATCCCAAGGGCCACTCCTTCAGCTTCCTCATCTTAGGCTCGACAAAAACCACTTTTAAGACAAGAGCTGCAACTCTCAGCTTTGCTGCATAATCGATCAATTCCTTCCTTCCAGACACCATGTACTCATCCTCCATTATATCTGCTATCCTCTCAAGCTCCTTGATGTCCTCGAGTGTGTACTTCTCCGGATCCTTTCCTAGAAGCTCTCTTAGCCTGTTCTCAACTTCCTTTGTGTAGTACTTTGTTCTCGAGCTAGGGATCATGCTCTGAAGGGCAGCCATCAGAGAAATCGCCTCTGTCCTGCTTATTACGTCTTTTTCCTCAAGAACTTTTAGGAGAAGCTCGTTAAAGCTGAAAATCCCTCTTTCAAGCCTTTCCATCCTTCTCTCCATTTCCTTAAACTGTATGTCTATTTTCTCGAACTGCCTTGCTATTTTCTCAAATTGCCTTGCAAGCCAGTAGCCCAGACCAGCTGCCGATGAGGCTATGGAGATCAGTATCGCCAGAGTGCTGATTATCTCGCTCACACTCAATTACACCACCGCCACTTAATAAATGTTTAGATATTAGCCTCGAAAATTTTTGAAAATTATTCCTTTAAAGACCGTAAATTTAGGCAAAATCGGGATCTTTGGATAGTCCTGGTGAGGAACTTAGTTCCATTTAGCGCTATGAGCCTGTCCAACTCTTGGCCGAAGTCAAAGAATAAACATTGTTGTTACTTATCCCTACAGTTAGCTATGTTAATAGAGTGGTGGACTTGGAGAGGTTAAAGAATATAGCTGTTTGCAGCTTCAGAGGAGTTAGATAAGTTCAGCGAAGGGTAAAAGGCTTTTAAAGCAGTTCAGAGGATCAAGATATCAAGAGGCTTTGCACATGTTTAACAAAAATTTATTTATGTTAATAATTCCGGAGAATGAAAGCTTAGCCGGACTAAAAGTCTATCAATTTACTGTTATCACTTTAACATCCAGTTCTTTGCTGATTGCCTCAGCCTTACTCATGATGTCCGAATCCAGCGTAGCAAACTCTTCACATCCAGCTGCTCTACATGCTGTTATATGTAGTAAGTCCAGTGTCCTTAGCTTGAGAATAGGGGCTCTTGAAAAAGCATCTCTCAAAACCTCGTTGAAATCTATTTCGACGATCTCCGCTTTAACACTCTTTACCGAGTAAATTGCGAGGGAAAGTGGCTCCTCCAGTCCCGCCTTGGAGTAGACAGATGACAGCTCAACAAGAGTTAATCTAGAAACAATCCTATCTTTGCCCAGACTATTAATGAGCTTCATTGCTCTCTCGTGATTTGAATCAGCCTCGTCCATATAGGATATTATCACATTGGTGTCGATGTATATCAAGAATTCACCCTAGCGGTTTCTTTCTTCCTCAAGAAGCTTGCTCAAACCGCCATGTCTCAGCTTGAATCCCTGTTTTTCCATCTCCTCCGCCCTCTTATAGATGTCCTCCCAATTTTCAACCTCTTTAAGTACCTCACTTAAGCCCTTCTCGATCATGATGTTGAAAGCATGAGATCTACTCCTAGCAATGCCGTATCTGACCATTTTATCAGCGAGCTCCACCAGCTCCCTGCGAACTTTAATCGAGACGGAAATGCTCATGGTATACCTAGTATACCTATCATACCGGAATATAAACTTTGTTGCTGCGCCCTCTTTTTGCATCTCCAAGATTAAGAAAAACCGTGGAATCCATAAAGCATATTAATTTCATGCGCAATAAAAGATCGATGGAGATCCTGCTGATCGAGTGGCTCAGGCCATTTGATGCTGTTAGGACTTATGGCAAGGATGTTGTCGAGAGATCCAGTGATGGCTGGGTTGAGGTGAGAAAGGATAACAAGACCTTGCACATGAGATCACATCAAGAATATGTGGTTATAGTGCATCCGTGGTTTTCCAAGGATGAAAAGCTCTTTAATGAGGTTGTTGAGGCTCTATCTGTTCCAATCGAATCTGCAAAGAGGTTCATTGATGAATGGGAGTCATCCATAGGAGATTGGAGTGCAGAACTTGAGATATCATCAAATGGGATTCTGATGACTCCATATACCAAGCTTCAGTGGTTTCACGGGCAGGAGGATGTCAACAAGCTCTTGGAAAAGCACAATTCATCGCTTATAATGGATTACGATGGTGTAACAAGAGCTGAGGTCAGGATTGGAAGGCCTATAACTGCTGAGAAGGTAGAAGAAGGGCTTAGGAAACTCGTTTTCTTGCTCAGGCTTTATGCAATTATAGAAAAGGTTCAGACGGCAGAAGCAATAAGGATAACCATTCAGATGCTCCCTCATAATGTTTAATTTCGCAGAATTCTCAACGGTAATTGAGGGAGGGGCACTGAGTATAAATGGCTTAAGCTCTTGCATTGTGAAAATCTCTGAATAAATGAATATCTGTTACCTATTTAATAAATAGTTTTTATTTCACTTTTCTTATTTGCGGGAGCTTATCACCAGCCTTTTGCAGCTATTCTGCATATCTCCATCGCTTTTTTAACCTCTTCCTCCAGTTTTTCCTCCTCCCAATCAGGGTGAAATGCCCTTAAAATTTCTTTCAAAGCTATCTCCGCTATCTTAAGCCTGATATTTGCCTCAGTTATGAGAAGGAAGTATTTTCCATCAACAGGACCTATCATCTCGGCATCGACCATGCTTCCATCATGCCTTATCCCTATCTCTATTTTTCTTCCCTTCAGCTCGTTTCTCAGAGATGGCATCTCAAGCAGAGCCTGAAATACTGATTCTAGGTAGTTTTTAGCCTGATTTCCTGTGTAAGGGGAAACCCTGAACGCCACCCTGAACCTCATCCACTGATCAGCATCCTCAGGGCTTATCTCCCTCAGTCTTTTCTCCGTAACCTCATCAAAATCTCTTTCCCTATCCGGATCCCTCGTCTTGGACAGAAGTCTGGCCTTTCTCTCCTCCATAAGAAAAAGTGAACTTCAACAATATTAATTTTGTGCTCCTAAGTAACCTACTCCACGACTGAAGTCGGGAGCTTTGTAGGTTCATCCCGTAGTTCCCTACGGGCTGGGTTACGATGCCCTGCTAGGAGGGACGTGGCCCTCCTAGCTATATGTTTACCCCTCACTTCAGGGCAACCTGCTCCGGCATTAGGAAGGGAAAAATATTTAAACCTTACTGCGATTCCTCTCCACGACTAAAGGTCGGGAGTCTCCTCGCATTGATCTTGATGATAACACTAGAAGCAAATTCTTTGACACATCTCACGTTCAGCTATATTCTCCAACTCCTCGTGTACATAAAAGCCGTTTAGAGAGGAGAGCCAGAACTGGTATGGCTATTTATCCCTTAGTAGCGGCTTCCCGTGAAGATAAGAAGCTGAAAAATCTATTTCTATGTTGATAGGTCGAAAACAAGTTACCTCATGATTAAAAATGTTATATAAAGTTAAAAAATAAAGATTTTAATGATAGTACTGAGAACAACTTAATTAAGTAGTTGAGGAATTAATGGTGAAGAAATCATGATCCACAGGCTCATCATCAGGAACTTTCTCAGCCTTAGAGATGTGAACGTTGAACTGGGCAAGCTAAACATATTCATTGGGCCAAATGCCAGTGGAAAGAGCAATCTAGTGGCTGTCTTTAGGCTCCTCCAGAACCTCGTGACAGAGGGAGTTCCCTCCATGGAGGAGTATGATTTTGAGAGTCTCTTCTTCTCCTTTGATACAACCAAGGATATTGAGATAGAGGTTTTAATGGACGATGTCGAGAAGATGAGCTATAAGCTAACGTTAAACACAAGAGGATATGCTGAGAGAGCATATATTGGCAGCATGGAGCTGCTCAGACACGAAGGTTTTGACAGCAGATGCTCCTATGCTGATGAGCAGGGAGCTAAAAAAGAATTATTCTTTTCAGGCACATTACCAAGTATGAAATTCAGAAATAGTTCTATGTCACAGACGGCAAGTTGCCTCTTAAAGCTGCCTTCAGATTCCAACGAAGCATTGAGAAAAATAGCTGGTAAGATGAGGGGGATTGCAGCATACAGGCTTGAGCCTAGGTCGATAAAGCTCTGGGATGATGTGGAGGCTGAGCCCAGAATTCAGTACGATGGGAGAGGCCTTGCAAGATATCTGCTACATCTTTATCTGGAGAGAAGAGGGGATTTTAGTAGGGTTGAGGAAGCAGTCAGGTCCGCAATTCCTGAAATCGAGGAGATTGTGCCACATTTAGAGCGCAACAAGGTGGAGATATGGATAAAGGTTAGGGGTTTATCCGAGCCCTTAAGGCCCAGCAACATATCGGATGGAACAGTAAGGCTCCTCGCCATGGCTGCAATACTCTACTCAGGTCAAACCATGGTTGCAATAGAGGAGCCAGAAAACTCGATTCATCCATACCTGCTTGAAACAGTGATCGAGCTTGCGAGAAGATCTCCAAGCCAAGTGGTAATCACAACTCATTCTCCCTACCTTCTGGATAAAGTGAGGCCGGAGGAGCTCTACCTTGTCGAGAGAAGAGGGCTGGATACTGTTGTGACGAAGCTTTCTGGCAGCAAGGCTGAGGAAGTAAGGAGGTATCTGGAGGAAGGAGGAACTCTGGGCGAGGCCTGGTACGGTGGAGTCATCAGCTGATCTCATTTTGGTTATTGTTGAAGGCCCTACGGACAAGGCCTTTCTTGAGAACCTGTGCAGAAGACTTAAATTTCCCTGTAAGGTGCTGATAATGAGGGGAAATAGACCAGAAAAAGTTGCAAGGCCTATGTTCCAAAAGCCCTGTCACCAGCATCTCCAAGACCGGGAACGATATACCCTTTGTCGTTCAGCTCTGGATCAACAGCTATGGTGAAGAGCTTCAGATCTATGTTTGCCTCTGCGGCAAACTTTCCAAGTTTCTCTATAGCTACCGGTGTTGAGATCACCGAGGCAATATAGTACTTTTTTGCCCTTCCCCTCTTTAATAGCTCCTTTAAGGCCGCAATTAGTGTAGAACCAGTGGCAACCATAACATCGCTGATTATCAGGATCTCATCTCCATTCATCTTGGGAACCTTGACATAGTTGACCTCGATATCGAACTCCCTGTTGTGCATGCCTTTTTCCTCTGCCCTTCTGGCTGCAATAACTCCCTGTTTAGCTGAGTAGAATATCTTCACTAAACCCTCTGTCAGGGGCCAAGCTGCCCTTAAAACAGTTACTATGCAGACTTTTTCGAAGTCCTTTATCCTTATTCCCTTGTAAATGGTGCCAAGCGGTGTCTCTACAAGCTTCTCCTCTGTTTCAAAATCTTCAACTATTTCCAGCCCTAGCACTCTTCCGAGGCGCACAAGTCCTTTTCTGAACTCTACTTGGCTCGTCTCCTTGTTCCGCAATTGTGTCAGAACTTCTTGGGCATACTTCTTATTTACTGCCCTATATTCGAACAAGAAACCCCTCCCAGCAACTCTGAAATTTAGATATAAACTTTTCTTTATAAAGAAGTGCCCTGATGCTTTTCTAGGGCTCAAATTATAATTAGATGCAGCATTTAAAGCCTGGAATCTCTCAGTTCTCTCACAACTCTCCCTGCATCAGTCTCAGGTTTGACAGGATTTACTGCTAAAGGAGGCTTCTCAGGACCCAGCAATTCTTCAAGGGCTTCTGCTATCAAATCCTCACAAAGTTCCTCCTTTATAGCCTCTTCCACAGCTTCACTAATCCCCTTTAATCCTCTTTCACCTAAAACTTTCATCTTAAACCTCTTCCAGAGGTTTCTATCGATAACTATACTTGTCTTTATCTTCTCAGCCATGCTCCTAAACTCCATAAAGTAGCATTTAAGGTTTTGTTTCAACATCTTATTTTACCTCAGAAAACCCTTATACAGGGTGCAAAACTGGTTGTTCTGCCAAACATGAGTTCACAGGTGGGAGGATGTTAGTAAAATAGTACTCTAAATTGTTTCGCTGTACTCTCGAAGGACAGTAAATGAAGTAGAAAAGCACGCACAAACTTTGGATGAAAGCAAAAGATTTGTGGAAACGAATTAAAAGCTAGAACTAGATTTGCAAGTGGATAATGTGCTATATTAGCCTCAGAGAGTAATTATGGTAACTGTATAGTCTGAGAGGCGTTGCCAGTCTTTATCTAAAGTTACGATGCTCATACCTCTCTTTCTTGCTGTTATTGCATTAAGTGCGTCTCCAGGATCAACATCTCGCTGCAAAACCAAACCGACAGCCTCTCTGAGTTCACTAATTGTAAACTTCTGCTCCACATATAAAAGTTTTTTGTCCCACCCATAAATTCAGCTCTTAATTTAATCTTTTATAGATTTTGGAAGTTCTGATCCTTGTGCAACAAGCATGCTCTTTAGCCAGGTTGATGCGCGTATGCAGAAAAGCTGGCTCGTCATGATCCGTCCGTGAACTTCAGTAAAAATGGAAGGACAGAAAAATGTTAAAATATAGCACTGGCGAAAACCCTGTGGCAAGAAAGATTATGCTCAACAATGTGCTTCCAAGGCTTAGGGCTCTCTTCAATGAAATGAAGGGAGTTAAAGTGGCAATCCTGTTCGGTTCCATTGCCAGAGATGGAGCAAGCTCTCATGATGTCGACATAGCCTTGTTAGGTGAGGAGAACCTGCTTTACCTTGGATATGTTGTATCAAAGGTTGCAGAAGCCCTTGGCATAAGCGAGGATCAAGTGGATGTGGTGAGCATGAATCAGTGCAATCCCATTCTCCTGTCAAGAATACTGGGGGAGGGAGTTTTGATAAAGGGGGTGAATCCATGACATCGGTTGCCATGATAAACGATTGCGCCTACGTTGGTGAGACTCTGGTAAAGTATTTTCCTAAGGATATTAAAATAAGGCACATAAAGAGGACTAGGAGTCTCTGGAGCAAGACATTGGGCATAGCTTATAAAGTAATGAGAGCCAACGCAGATGTATATCATGTGCACTATCTGTTACAGGACTGTTATATCGCAGGAAAGCTGGGGAAAAGACCACTAATAGGACACGCACATGGAAGTGACCTGAGAGCCAGTTTAAACCATCTTTTATGGGGTAGGATAGTCAAATACAATTTGAAAAGGTGCGATAAAATCTTGGTGAGTACCCCTGACATTCTTGGAATAGCAAGGCAGTTCAGAGATGATGCAGTATATCTTCCCAATCCGGTGGATATGCGGATCTTCTACCCAAGGCCTGCTGAAAAACATGAAAGGAGGAGAGTGCTAATTGCATCTGATTCGAACTGGGATGTCAAAGGTACAGATATAGCAATAACGGCATTGAGCAGGATAAAAGACAAAGTGGATGTGAGCATAATCGCTTACGGTAAAGATCTGGATAAAACACTGAGACTAGCTGAGAAACTTGGATTGCATCTGAACGTGCTTCCCAAGGTTCCTCACGAAGAGCTCAATAAATACTACTGGAACTCCGATGTGGTAATAGACAGATTTAGGCTGGGATCTCTAGGAGTGGTCTCCTTGGAGGCAATAGCGTGCGGAAGACCTGTTATAGCATATGTATCTTCAGAGTATGAAGAGTATAAAGAATTTCCTTTAAAAGATATAAATGAAGAAGAAAAAATTGCTGAAACGATAATGAATGCAGACGAGCAGCTGTGGAGAAAGGAGTACGAGTATTTGATAAAATATCACGATCCAAGAGCTATCGCAAAGAGAGTTTTGAAGATATATAAATCATTTTTAGGGTGATTTGGATGACTGAAACAAGTGCGAGTCTTATAAGGGAAGTAACAGTAGTGCTATCGGGAGATCCAAAAAGAAAGGATCTTTGCGAAAGGATAGCTGGCGTGTACCGAAGATTTCCAAGAGTGAAGGAGGTCATTCTTCTATACGAAAGGAACCCAGCGGCTGCATTCAACAAAGGTGCTAGGATGGCTAGCTCTGATGTCATTTTCTTTGCTGGCGGGGATGTCTTGGTCAGATATCACGATTTTCTCAGAGTCGTGGATAAGGTTAGAGAAGATGATGTGTTATTCTTTGCATCTCCTCCAGGAGTTCTCGATAGACGGAGGAGGATACTTTTCTGTAGTGCTGCCTTTGCTGCCAAGAGAGAAACCATAATGAAACATCCTATCCCTGAATTTCCTGATTTTCTAGAGGAGATCCTGTGGATGCAAGACAAAAAGTTAAAGTTCAAACCTTATTTCGCAACTATATATCATGTGCACATCCATACTTTCTCCCATATCTTCAGAAATGCTCTCCTAAGATACAGGCTGAGAGCGACCATAAGAAGGAGATCCTATCTCTTACTTTTGCTTGGTTTTGCTAGGATATTTCTCGATTCTCTCATAATTTATGTAAAAGAGAGAATTAGCAAGCTGGAGACTGTGTATACACCGGCAAGACCTTGATGAAAGATGTACTTATTCTGCATGATGAAAAGATCTCACCCAGATCTGTGTTCTTGAAGAGATACTTCATAGGAGTGGAAACAGCAGGAGCATATGTATCTTCAGAGTATGAAGAGTATAAAGAATGCGCGTGCATTTCCTCAGGTCTCTGTCAAAGGGAAGATCACCAAGCAATTTTTCCAGCAATTTGAATGGATCTTTCTTGTCATTATCATCTGTCCTCTCTAATCTGTTTTAATTTTACAGAACCATATGGTTTATAAAACTTTATTTGGGCATAGCTAAAAAGAGGAGACAGAGTAGTAATGCCAATATGTCGTTTACTCTGTGGAACCGAATCTACTTAAGCAGATTCTAGATCTTCTGGGGAAGCCCAAAATAGTGGAAATAAGCGTTTCAGTCGATGATGAAAGGCTTAGAGACATGCTCAAGCCGGATGAAGCCAGGAGCATTACAGTGCAGTACAGCTGTGAGCCAGAGGCAGAGAGAGCCCTTGACCTGTACAGTGAGTATTATGAAAACTACATCAGCATTTCCAGATTCCCTGCTGAGAGAAAGCCCAAAGTCATATCGTCCTTCAAGGCATCATGGTACTTAAACGATCTCTCGGCGGAGTTTGATGGTTTTTCTCTGAGGATAAAAGCAGAGGGAGATCTGAGAAAGACTTTCGAAATAATGCAACTTCTTAAGGGAAGAATCATCAGAGTGGAGATAGACCTTAGCTGTCCTGAACATGAAAAATCTGAGGTTGCACAGCAGCAATATTAGCATTTATCTCAAATAAAGCTTTCTTCGCTGAATCCGCTAATGGGGATGCCTGATTAGATGGCGCCTGTAAAGCATCTCAGCGATGAACCCTGCAAGAAGCGAGTTTGCTGCTATCGACAGGCTGACCGCGGGGAATGATATCCACATCCAGAACCCGATGAAGATCTGAAGGATGTTCTGTCCCGTCCTCTGGAGTTCTGGCCTGAAACATGAGAGGATCGTCCATGTTAAGGCTATCGATGTGGAGGTTGTGAGATACCTGCAGATCTGGCCTATCACAATAGCAGCCCCAGGCCTAAACCTCCTCAGCAGGATATGCGTTATGATCCCCATAATTCCATCCCCCAGGCCTGCGGGTATCTCGATCAGGGGCTGAGCTGTCCAGATAGTGACTCCAATTCCCTTTACAATCCCGACGATGAACACCTCCCCTGGAGGAAGGAAGAGAGCGGATAAGCTGATCGCTGTTGAGCCTAGATTTGGATTTCCGAAGTGAAGAGGAACTCTTATGGCTGTTAATACGATGGATAGAGCTCCAAATATGGCGATCAGGGCTGTTTTTCTCGCTCTATTCAACTCCACCACCTGCGATCTCAGCGAGCCTATCCCAGATAATTTTAACAATCTCTTGAATTATTTTCTTATTATTATATTCTCTAATTATGTTTTCAAGATCCCCTCTACTCAATTTCTTGAACTCCGCGCATTTCCTCACCAGATTCGGCATGGCCCTCACAACATTATCTACAATTGTTATATTGGCCTTTTGAGCAGTTCTTGAGAATGGATTTATATCTATCGCCACAACCTTTTTCCCCATCCTGACCAGGGCCTCTGTTCTGTCCCCATCCTCAAGCGGAACCAGGACCACATCAGCAACTAGAATACCCCTTGGGCTGACCCTTCTCCTCTCGCTCATGAGCTCAGGTATTGTGGCTGATGCATCCTCCCCAACTCCCAGAACCTCATCAGCACCGAGGGAGAGAAGGAGATCCCTTATTCTCTCCTCTCTCTCCCTAGTTCTGTGGAATAAATTTACCTCTATCCTTGCGTTCACCTCCCTCGCGAGCGAGATTATGTCCTCAGCCACGAGGGCACCTGTGTTTCCGTTCACCGATATGACGGGATTTCTGGCCAAGAGAAGGGTTGCTGCAGCTGCCTCCACAGCCCTCAAAGCGGGAGGCCATGTCCTCTCCCCAAGTATGTAGTCGAACGCCTCCCCCCTTCCATGAGCTATAAGGCCCTCCGGAACCACAATTCCTCTCCTGAATCCCTCTACAAGCCTCTCCCTGATCAGCAAAGAGAGATATCTGGGATGGGAAGGTGGTATCAGCATCTCCTCATCCCTCCCAGTCTGAAAAGATGAACTGAGCCGAAAATCTTCCTCATGTTGGGGATAACCTCGCTTAGATCCCCATCATCGACTGCCGCAAGGAGCACGCCCTTCTTCACGGTCAGCCCTATTACATTTTTTTCTATTGACTTCAGCTTTTCAACTAGCTCCCCTCTCATGAACCCAATGCGCTCGGAAAACTCCCTCGATAAGCAGAAGAAGCTCTCCAAGGACGGATTTTCCATGAACTTATCCATTGCATCTTTCCCATATATCTCAATTTTCCCTCCCATCGACTCGAGCATCTTCCTCGTGCTCATCACACCCAAGTCCGAGGTCACGATCCATATGTTGCCTGAGGGCCTGATGGCCACCACCTTGCCAACTCCTGGTGCCCCGGGCTTTGTCCTGATCGCAAGTTGCTCCCCGCAGAATATTGCTGTCACATCACCAAGCCCTGTCATGTTCTTCACCTCAGCTACATGCGCCCTTCTTGCTGCATCAAGCTCAGATCCCCCTAAAATTCCCTTTAGTGCCAAGGATACTGCGAGGGCTGAGGCTCCGCTTGCGCCATAGCCGGCTCCAAGAGGTACATTCGATCTTATGTCTATCATCATGTTGAAAGATCTAGCTATCTCCTCAACTGGCGGTATCCTCGTCTCAACACCGTTGTAGAACAGCTTGTACCCATTGGATCTCCTCAGCTCGCAGAGAAGCCCTGGGATCACAACCAATCCAGCACCTGTTGATCCAGTCTTAAGCGGATCCTCAGAGAAATATGGCCTGAAAAAGCCTGTTATGTGGAGCGGGACCTCAACTCTCACTGCTTCAGCTTCCATGCCTCTCCCCCAAAACAGCCCTTATTATCTCCCTTGCCACCTCCCTCTTGCTTGACCTTGGAATGTGAAGCACATTTCTCCTCCTATCAACTATGTACACCTCGTTGAAGTCAGAGCAGAAGCCTATATCGGTTCTTGACACATCATTTGCCACTATAAAATCCAGATCATTCTCCAAAAGCCTTCTATAAGCTCTTTCCACAAGCTCCTCAGCTGAAACACCGAACTCAGCCTTAAACCCGACGATAATGCTGTCAGGAGCGTGTTTTCTCACCTCCGATATTATCCTAGGGCTTTTGACAAGCCTCACATTGAGCTCCTCCAGATCGCTCGATATCTTCCCCCTCTGTCTCTCGGAGAATGTGAAGTCGGGGGGAGCAGCAGATAGAAATATGATATCGTATCTCTCCTCAAGCAGGCTCAGGACAGCTCTCATCATCTCCTCGCATGAGATCACGTTCACAACCCTCACTCCCTGAGGTGGGCTTATGAATGTGGGGCCCAGAACAAGCGTGACATCAGCTCCGGCTGCAGCGCATTCCTCGGCAAGGGCTATCCCCATCTTCCCACTGCTCGGTGTTGAGAGGAACTTGACATCATCCATGTGCTCCCTCGTAGGGCCTGCTGTTATGAGGACCTTCCTCCCCTCCAAGCTGCGGGGTGTGAAGAGGTTTATGATAGCCCCGACAATCCTGCTTGTTGATGCAATCTTGGCTCTTCCTCCCTCAATCTCGGGTTCCACTACAACTATACCAGACTTTTTCAGCTTCTCCACATTCTCCGAGACAAATGGATTCTTGTAAAGGCTCTCATGCATTGCCGGCGCTATAATCACGGGAATTTTTCTTCCCAAAGCTGTGGAGACAATTATCGTAACGGCTGTGTCGCATATTCCGTGGGCTATCTTGCTGATGGTATTTGCTGTCGCTGGAGCCACGATGACAAGATCTGCTCCCTCACATAGGGCTATGTGCTCCACCTTTCCGGTCAGCCTCGTCACAACGGGGTTTCCTGTTGCCCACTCCATCAGATGGGGATGTATTATCCTCATGGCCTCCCTGCTCATGACAGCATGAACATCAGCCCCATTCCTCATCAGCTCTCTTGCTATCTCAGGGGACTTCACAGCAGCAACACTCCCACAGATGCATAAAACTACTGTTTTTCCCTTCAGCAACTTGCTTTTTGTCCCTATTATGGCCTTAGATGGGTGCACAACAAGATGTTGCTTGATCTCAATATAAACTTTATTTAATTAATCTCCTATTTATATATGCACTTAATGAAGGTATATATAGTAAATACTGTATGTCTTTATCCCTTAGCCTGCCCTCAACCATATGAGGATCGTGGTCGGGATAACCGGAAGCAGCGGCTTCATATACGGAGTTGCCTCTCTCAAGCTTCTGAGGGAGGCTGGAGTTGAGACATATCTCATCGTCACGAGGAACGGATGAAGGGTGATGAGGGATGAGACCGATTTCACCGAGGACTACGTGAGGTCCCTTGCCACAAAATACTACGATGAGTCAGATATCGAATCCCCTCTTGCAAGCGGATCCTTTGAGTACAACGGGCTCCTGATCTCCCCCTGCTCGATGTCAACAGCTGCAAAAATAGCAAATGGAATTTCAGATAACCTCCTCACCAGAGTCGCAGATGTGTGCATAAAGGAGAGAAGAACAATAGTTCTAATGCCCAGAGAGGCGCCTCTTAGCCCAATACACTTGAGAAACCTGCTTAAGCTTTCAATGAACAATGTTGTGGTGATGCCGCCGGTGCCCGCCTTTTACCTGAGGCCGAAATCCATCGAGGAGCTTTAAACCAGACTGTTGCGAGAGCTCTCTCGTACTTCGGCATCAAAACCAGATATCTGAGGAGCTGGAGAGATCAATGAGAATTGGAGAGAAGCCCATAAGATAAGCTGCAATCATTTTGCAGATTATATTGCTCCTATCAACCTGAGAAGAATTGGGATCACGGTTGCACCCCATATCGTCAGAATGATCCCTATGGTCCACTTAAAGTTGCTGTACATCTCCCTTCTCAGTTGGTCTATTTCTCCCCTCAGTTGACTTATTTCCCCTCTTAACTGAGCTATTTCCCCTCTTAACTGTGCCATTTCTCCCCTTAGTTGTGCTATTTCGCTTCTAAGCTCCCTTATGTCTTCCTTTTTGGCTACATCCGGGAGAATTGAATTTATCATGAAAAGCCTCACATCCGGCTCGGATATGATCAACTCCGCAAGCCTCATCTTCAGCCTTTTATCAGCTCCTATCTCATCTATTA
>Ga0080004_1111607_pt1 | contig 17130 bp, 20 predicted proteins | sample WasSprMetagenome_FD_69207 | JGI IMG/M metagenome (GOLD analysis project Ga0080004, IMG submission 69207) | Sulfidic aquatic microbial communities from Washburn Spring, Yellowstone National Park, USA - WS (SPADES assembly) (version 2) | ecosystem: Environmental > Aquatic > Thermal springs > Hot... | reverse complement strand
TTCCGTGACAGCATCCAGACTGGGCCCCTCTCCCGCCCCCCCGGCCCCGCCGCGACCGCCCCCGCGCCCCCCTCGCCCTCCGCTTGCCCTCCTCCACGTCGGCCTCCACCACCTCCACCCGCTGCAGCCGTTCCTCCAGCCCCAGGAGGTCCGCCGGCCGCTCCGGCGGCCGCCCCAATGCCTCGCGGATCGTTTCTTCAAATTTCGCGGCCAGCGCGGTTTCCAGGCAGATGAGGGGCACCTCCGGCTCGCGGTATTCCAGCCCCACCTTGAGGCCGTCTGCGGTGTGGGGATCAATGATCTGTCCGTACTTTTCGAACACCATGCGGATGGTGGCGATACGGTTGGCATGGGTGCTGCGTCCAGAGACGAAGCCAAATTCCTTCACCCGGGCAAACTCCTCCGCCGCCAGGGGGATGCCTTCGCCGCGGTCCACATGGGACCAAAGCTGCCGGATGCGCGCCGGATCACGCCCCACGGCATCGAAAATCATGCGTTCGAAGTTGGACGCCTTGGAGATGTCCATGGAGGGGCTTGAGGTACGCAGGGTGCGTGCCCGTGGCGCGTAATGACCGGTCCTGAAGAACTCGTCGAGCACGTCGTTTTCGTTGGTGGCCACGATCAGGCGACGGATCGGCAGGCCCATCATGCGCGCGATGTGTCCGGCGAGGACATTGCCGAAATTGCCGGAAGGCACGGCAAAAGAAACTTGCCGGCCGATCTCCTCCGCCACCGCCAGGTAGGCCTTGAAGTAATAGACCACCTGGGCGGCGATGCGTCCCCAGTTGATGGAATTGACCGCGCCGATGTGGTAGCGGGACTTGAATTCCAGGTCATTGGACACCGCCTTGACGATGTCCTGGCAGTCGTCGAACGATCCGCGCACGGCAAGGTTGTGGATGTTCGGGTCCATGAGGGAATACATCTGCGCCCGCTGGAAGGGACTCATGGCGCCGAAAGGCGAGAGCATGAAGACGCGGATGCCCCGCTTGCCCCGCATGGCGTATTCCGCCGCCGAACCGGTGTCGCCGGAGGTGGCGCCGAGAATGTTGAGGGTGGCGCCGGTGCGTGCTAGGACATATTCGAAAAGGTTGCCCAAAAGCTGCATGGCCATGTCCTTGAAGGCCAGCGTGGGACCATTGGACAGGGCGAGGATGAACAGGCCATCTTCGAGACGGCGCACCGGCGTGATGTCGGCGGCATTTTCCCCCGGTCGGGTGTGGCAGTACACCGCGGGCGTATAGGTCCGGTGCACGAGCGCCCGCAGGTCATCTTCCGCTATGTCGGGGGCGAAGCGGGAAAGAATGGCAAACGCGAGCTCCGCGTAATCCAGACTGCGCCACGCTTCCAGCTCTGCAAGGCTTATGCGGGGATAATCCGTCGGCACGTAAAGGCCACCGTCTGGTGCCAGACCGCCGAGGAGGATTTGCAAAAAAAACTGCGGTTCGGCGCCGCCGCGGGTGGAGATGTATTCCATGGCCACTTTCCAGACTTTTCCGGCCCGCCTCAGGTAAGGGTTTCCAGTCGCAGTTTGATCACCGCACCGGAAATGGTGGGCAGGGCCTCGATCCGGCTGATGGCCTGCACCACGTGTTTTTCCAGCGTCTCGTGGGTGAGCATGATGATGTCCACCTGCTCCTCGCCCTCTTCCGGCTCCTTCTGGATCATGGCATCGATGGAAATGCCGAGATCGGCCAGAATCCGCGTGATGTCCGCCAGCACGCCCGGCCGGTCATAGGCCCGCATGCGCAGATAGTAGGCGGTGCGCACCTCGCCGATGGGCAGAATGGGCTCATCGGAGAGGGCATCCGGTTGGAAGGCGAGATGGGGAACGCGGTTTTCCGGGTCCGCCGTCGCCATGCGCGTCACATCCACCAGGTCCGCCACCACGGCGGAGGCAGTGGGCTCCGCCCCCGCGCCGCGCCCGTAATAGAGGGTATGCCCCACCGCATCGCCCTTGACCAGGATGGCATTCATCACTCCATCCACGTTGGCGATGAGCCGGCGGGCAGGGATCAGGGTGGGGTGCACCCGCAACTCGATCCCCTTCTCCGTGCGTTTGGTGATGCCCAGCAGTTTGATGCGATAGCCGAGCTCCTCGGCGTAGCGCATGTCCTCGCGGGTGAGCTGCGAAATGCCTTCGGTGTAGGCCTTGTCAAACTGCATGGGAATGCCGAAGGCGATGGCGGAGAGAATGGTGAGCTTGTGGGCGGCGTCGATGCCTTCGATGTCGAAGGTGGGATCGGCCTCCGCATAGCCGAGACGCTGCGCCTCCGCCAGCACCTCGGCAAAGGGCAGGCCTTTGTTGCGCATCTCGGTGAGGATGAAATTGGTGGTGCCGTTGATGATGCCGGCCACCCACTCAATGTGATTCGCGGTCAGACCCTCGCGGATCGCCTTGATGATGGGAATGCCGCCGCCCACCGCCGCCTCGAAGGCGACCATCACCTGCTTTTCCTGCGCCAGGGCGAAGATTTCATTGCCATGTTTGGCGATCAGGGCCTTGTTCGCGGTCACCACATGCTTGCCGTTGCAGATGGCCTGCATCACCAGTTCCCTGGCGGGGCTGGTGCCACCGATGAGTTCCACCACGATGTCGATGTCCGGATGGTTGACCACGGCCATCGCATCGTCGGTGATGGCGAGCCCCTCGCCACCGTATTGACGCCGCGCCCGCTCCACTTGGCGTACCGCGGCCATCACCACGCGAATCTCCCGCCCGGCACGGCGGGTGATCTCCCCCGCGTTGCGGCGCAGGACGGTGAGGGTGCCACCCCCCACCGTTCCCAGTCCCAGCAGACCGACGTTGATTGGTTTCATTGCCTTTCCCTGAAAATGATTGCCTACCTGCAGGCACCGCCCCGCGGCGGAAGCGACGGTGCGCCTTGCCGGAAGGGCTAACGCCTCTAGAGGAGTCCGTCTTTCTTGAACATCTCGCGGATGCCACGAATCGCCTGACGGGTGCGCGCTTCGTTCTCGATGAGGGAAAACCGCACGTGGTCATCGCCATAATCGCCAAAGCCGATGCCGGGAGACACCGCCACCTTCGCCTCCGCCAGCAGTTTCTTCGCGAACTCCAGGGAACCCATGGCCCGATAGGGTTCGGGAATGGGCGCCCAGACGAACATGGTGGCCTTGGGCACCTCCACCGGCCAGCCGATGGCGTGCAGTCCCTTGCACAGGGCATCCCGCCGCCGCTGGTACATATCGCGGATTTCCCGCACACAGTCCTGGGGCCCCTCCAAGGCGAGGATGCTCGCCACCTGGATGGGCGTGAAGGTGCCGTAGTCGTGGTAGCTCTTGATGCGCGCGAGCGCCGCCACCAGGTCCCGGTTGCCCACCATGAAGCCAACCCGCCAGCCCGGCATGTTGTAGCTCTTGGAGAGGGTGAAGAATTCCACCGCGATCTCCTTCGCCCCCGGCACCTGCATGATGGACGGCGCCCGGTAGCCGTCGAAAACGATGTCGGCATAGGCGATGTCGTGCACCACATAGATGCCCTGCTCCCGGCACATGGCCACCACCTTTTCGAAGAAGGGCAGTTCCACACACTGGGTGGTGGGGTTGCTGGGGAAGTTGAGGATGAGCATCTTGGGCTTGGGATAGGAGGTTCGGATGGCCTTTTCCAGCGCCTCGAAGAAATCCATGCCCGGACGCATGGGGATGTATTGGATGTCCGCCCCGGCGATGACCGGCCCGTAAATGTGGATGGGATAGCTGGGATTGGGTACCAGCACGATGTCGCCCTTGTCCAGCGTGGCCAGACACAGGTGGGCAATGCCCTCCTTGGAGCCGATGGTGACGATCGCCTCGGTGTCGGGATCGATCTCCACCCCGTAACGGCTGGCGTACCAATGACTGATGGCCCGGCGCAGGCGGGGAATGCCCTTGGAGACCGAATAGCGGTGGGTGTCGCCCCGCTGCGCACTTTCGATCAGCTTGTCCACGATGTGCCGGGGCGTGGGCTGGTCGGGGTTGCCCATGCCGAAGTCAACGATGTCCTCGCCCCGCCGCCGGGCGGCCGCCTTCAGCTCCCCCGTGATATTGAAGACATAGGGCGGCAGGCGGGAGATACGGGGAAATGCATCCATGGTTCCGCGAAATGGCCAAAAAGCCAAAAAAGATATAATGTTACAGAACCGTTCCGGCCCCCGCAACGACGCCCCCCGATGAAGCTGCACCTCGATCGTTTCGGCAATCAGAATGCCTTCACCGGTTACGGCGAAGGTTACGTCCTCATCAACCAGCAGCGCTTCGAGCGCAGCCTGATCGTGCTTCCCGACCGCATCATCGCCGACTGGGCGCCGCGGCGCGTGGAGGAGCTCACCGCAGCCGACCGCGCGCTGCTGGCGGATCTGCCGGCGGACATCCTCCTCCTCGGCACCGGGCGGCGCTTGTGCTTCCCCCCGGCGCCCCTCCTGCAAGCTCTCACGGCGAGGGGGATCGGCCTGGAGGTGATGGACAGCCACGCCGCCGCCCGCACCTACAACATCCTCCTCGCCGAAGGCCGGCGGGTGGCCGCCGCCCTCCTCCTCTAGCGGCAAGCCTCTTGCAGAGCTTCTGCGAGGCAGCGGCCACGGTGACCCCGCCGCCCGCAGCGTGGCTTCCGCCCCGCAAGGGGGATCGCTTCGGCGCTTCGTTCAGGGGGGAAGAATGTCGGCGAAACTGAGAAGCAGGGGAAACTCTTGAGCTTCCCGCGCCGGTGCCTGGGAATCCGGCCGCGCCACGGCGAGGAGATGCCGGATGCCATAGGCCCGGGCCGCACGCAGCACCGACAGACTGTCGTCGATGAGCAGGGTGCGTCCGGGGGCGAAGGATTCGCGCGCGGCAAGCCAGGGCCAGAACTCCGGGTTTTCCTTGGGCCGCCCGCATTCATGGGCGCAGACGATGGCATCGAAATAGCGGTCAAGCTCCGTGCGTTCCAGCTTGAGGGTCAGACTCACCTGGTGCGCATTGGTCACCAGCACGACGCGCTTTCCCCGCTCCCGGACGCGGCTGAGGAAAGGCTCCACGTGGGGATGGACGGCGATCAGGTGGGCCACCTCGCGCTTTAAGCGCGCGATGTCGAGTCCCAGCTCCCGGCTCCAGTAGTCGACGCAATACCACTCCATCGTCCCGGCCACCCGGGCATAACGGGACAGCAGCGCCTGCCGTGCCGTAGCCAAGGGAAGGCTGTGCTTTTCCCCATAGCGCTGCGGCACGTGGGCGAGCCAGAAGTGGTTGTCGTAGTGGAGGTCGAGGAGGGTACCGTCCATGTCCAAAAGGACGGTGTCGATGGTCTGCCAGTCGAGCATCGGCTAGAGCAGGGAATCCTTGGACACCCCGGCACGGCGGAGAATCCGCCGCAGGGAGTGCAGGGCCTCCATCTGGATTTGGCGCACCCGCTCCCGGGTGATGCCGTGGGCGGCCGCCACATCCTCCAGGGTGCTCGCCTCGTAGCCATTGAGACCGAAGCGGCGTTCGATCACCGAACGCTGTTTGTCGGGGAGCTGCTCCAGCCACTCCTGCACATAGCGTTCCATTTCCGCCTGTTGCAGCCACACTTCCGGCAACACCCCCTGCTCGTCGGGAATCGCCTCGCCGATGGAAAGATTGGGGTCGATGTCCAGGGGCGCATCGAGGGAGGCCATGCGCTCGTTCAGGCTCAGGATGTAACGCACCTCCTCCACGTCACGCCCCAGCAGATGGGCCACATCCTCCGCCGTGGGATCGGGTTTGCCGTGAGCCTCCAGGTGCCGCTGCGCGCGCAGATAGGTGTTGAGCTCCTTGATGATGTGCACCGGCAGCCGAATGGTGCGCGACTGATTCATGATGGCGCGCTCGATGTTCTGCCTGATCCACCAGGTGGCGTAGGTGGAAAAGCGGAAGCCCCGCTCCGGGTCGAATTTCTCCAGGGCGTGAATGAGGCCGAGATTGCCCTCCTCGATCAGGTCCAGAAGCGGCAGACCCCGGTTCACGTAGTGCTTGGCGATGTTGACCACCAGTCGCAGATTGCACTCAATCATGCGCTGGCGTGCCATGAAATCCCCCTGGACCACACGCCGCGTGAGTTCCAGCTCCTCTTCCGCCGAAAGCAGGGCATTGTGCCCGATTTCGTTGAGATAAATCTGGGTGACGTCGGCGTTGAGATCGGACAGGAACTCGCCTTCCGCCGTTTCCGCGACCGGTTCGGCCACCCCCTCGGGCGCGCCGGCCGCTTCCGGGGGCAGCTCGTTTTCCTCGGGGGCGTCCTGGGGGTCGAATCCGGAAATCATGAGCTCCTGTCGTTGGGCAGGTATTTGAGCGGGTCCACGGGTTTGCCGAGGCGGCGGATTTCGAAATGGAGCTTCACGCGGTCGGCGTCGGTGTCCCCCATCTCCGCGATCTTCTGCCCACGCACCACCGACTGACCTTCCTTCACCAGGATCTGGCTGTTGTGGGCATAGACGCTGAAGTAGCTCTTGTTGTGCTTAATGATGATGAGTTTGCCATAGCCGCGCAAGGTGGTGCCGGTGTGCACCACCTTGCCCGCGGCGGCAGCGTTCACCGGCTGGCCGGCGCTGCCCGCAATGTCCACCCCTTTGTTCCCCCCCTCGCCGAAGGTGGCGATGATTTTGCCGCTCGCCGGCCAGACCCATTCGACCCGCTCCGGATCGTCCTCCTCCCCTTGCGGCGCATCCTTTTCGGCGGGCTTTTCCGCCGGTTTTTCCGGCGCCGGGCCGGCCGCCGGCGCAGCAGGCGCCTCTGTGCGGGGCGCCGGCGTTGCGGGCTTTTCCAGCCTGGCCAATGCCTGCTCGGAATAGGGCAGCCGCAGCGCCTTGGGCTCTGACTTCACATTGCCCGGGGCGGAGGGCAGGGGCTTGGCCTCGGCCAGGGGAGCGGTGCGCAGGGGTTGCACCCCCTCGCCATTGGGCGGAGTCAGCCGCAAGACCTGGCCGACGCGGATGAGGTAGGGCTCGCCGATGCCGTTCCATTCGGCAAGCTCCCGGTAATCGAGGCCGAATTCCAGGGCGAGCCCATAGAGGGTGTCACCCTTTTTCACCGTGTAGGTGGCAGGCCGCCAGTCCGCTTCGGGCGCGGGCCTTCGCGCCGGTTTGGCCGGCGGGGTTTTCGCCGTCTCCGCCGGCAGACGGTCAATCACCGGTGCCCGTTTGGGGCTGCCCCCACAGGCGGCAAGCAGCATGGGGATGAGGACAATCAGCAGAATTTTGCCGGACATGGCGTTTCCCTCACGGCCGCTGTGCGCCGGATCAGGCCATCCCCGGCAAAAGCGGCACGAATTTGACCTCTTCCAGTTCGAGCTGTTGAAAGCCCAGCGCCGAGCGCTCGACGACGGTGAGCCGCTGTGTGTCCGTGCCCAGCGGGAGGACCAGGCGGCCGCCGGGGGCGAGCTGGGCGAGGAGCTGTTCGGAGATGTGGGTGGCGGCGGCGGTCATGACGATGGCATCGAAGGGGGCGAGCTCGGGCAGCCCCTGGCTGCCATCGGCGTATTTGACCTTGACGTTGAACAGGCGCAGTTCCCTGAGATTCCTGCGCGCCCGGGCAATGAGCGGCGCAATGCGCTCGATGGTGATCACCTCCTGGGCGAGCTTCGCCAGAATGGCCGCCTGATAGCCGCAGCCGGTGCCGATTTCCAACACCCGCTTCAGACTGCGCCCGTTGCGCGCCAATTCCGTCATGCGCGCCACCGTATAGGGTTGGGAGATGGTCTGGCCGAAGCCGATGGGTAACGCCACGTCGTCGTAGGCGCGACTCGCCAGGGCCTCTTCGACGAAGATGTGCCGTGGCACGGCACCGATGGCCGCCAGCACCACCTCGTCGGCGATCCCCTGCCCCCGCAGACGCTCCACCATGCGCGCCCGAGTGCGCTGGGAGGTCATGCCGATGCCGGAAAATCTGCTGCTCACCGGCCCCTCAGTTGCCAAGCCAGGCGCGCACCTCATCGAGCTGCGCGAAATGGGTGAGATCCATCTGCAGGGGCGTCACCGAAACGCAGCCTTGAGCCACGGCGTGGAAATCGGTGCCCGGCCCCGCATCCTGGGCGCTGCCGGCCGCCCCCACCCAATACACCGTCTCCCCGCGCGGACTCTGGGTTTTCACCACCGGCTCCGCCTTGTGCCGTTTGCCCAGCCGGGTCACCTCGATGCCCTTCAGCGCCTCGTAGGGCAGATCGGGCACGTTCACGTTGAGCAGGCACGGCGGCGGCAGTGGCCGGTTGCGCATGCGTTCGACGAGCTCCACGGCCACCCGGGCGGCAGTGGAATAATGGCCGTGGCCCTGGCTCGCCAAGGAGATGGCCATGGCAGGAATGCCCAGCAGGAACCCTTCCGTCGCCGCGGCGACGGTGCCGGAGTAAATGGTGTCATCCCCCATGTTGGCGCCGTGATTGATGCCGGAGATCACCATGTCCGGCGGTGTCTCCAGCCAGCCGGTGACGGCCAGATGCACGCAGTCGGTGGGCGTGCCATTGACGTAATAAAAGCCGTTGTGGGAACGGCGCAGGCTCAATGGCCGGTCGAGGGTGAGGGAGTTGCTTGCGCCGCTGCGATCCCGCTCCGGGGCGACGACGATGATCTCGGCAATGGCAGCAAGCGCGTGAGCGAGGGCGGACAGGCCAGGGGCAAAGTATCCGTCGTCATTGCTGAGCAGGATGCGCATGGGAGAGGAATGGTCCAGCGGCAGACGGATTGGCCCGTGAATCTGGTCGGGGCGAGAGGATTTGAACCTCCGACCACCTGCACCCCATGCAGGTACGCTACCAGGCTGCGCTACGCCCCGAATCCGCGCATTATAACGGAAAGCCTGCGCCGCAGCCAACCCGCCGGGCGCAGCGTTCAGGCCACACCACCGGCGCAGGCCGCCATGCCGGTGCCGCGGATGCGATCCAGGTAACGCCCCCGGTAGATCATGCGCCGGCGCGCGGGGCTGTCGCTGAAGCCGCTGCGGTCGTGGAGGACGTTGTTGCAGATGAGCCCCATGCCCGGCTCCAGCCGGCCGCGCAGGATGAAGGGCGAGTCTTCGCCGAGGATGGCCTCCAGCGCCGCCACCGCGGCCCGCACCGATGGCGTGTCCTTCCACTCGATGCTGCGGGTGCGCGCGGTGTAGCGCATGTGCAGGGCACCGCAGGGGAGCAGGGAAAACACGGGGCCGCTTTGGGCGGGCCTGGCCACCCCGTTTTCATCGAGGCGGGGGGGAATCGTCATCACATCTGGCTCACTGAGGGCATGCACATGTTCGGGATCGCGCTCGCGCAGCAGAATGTAGGCGATCTCGTGATCCAGCAGACGGTTTTCACCGCCGGTCTCGGCGCTTTGCACACAGTGCAGGATCATCCCCAGAATGCGCTGCGCCGGGGGGTTGTAGTAGCCGTCGGTGTGCCAGCGGATGGGCCGGTTGGTGTAGGGGATGAAATCGCCGCGCATCCCCTCCTGCTCCTCGGCGACGGTCAGGGTGCTGATGGCATCCTCATCGGCGAGCAGATTGCGGTCGAGGCGCACAAGCCCGAACTGCTCCCCCAGTTTGCGCGGCAGGTCTTTGTCGGCTTCCACGTGACGGCTGGCGTAGATGGCCATGTTGGCCCGGCGGCAGCGCGCCAGGATCGCCTCCTGCTCCGCCGGGGTGAGCCGCCGGGGGTCGGCCACCTCCACCACCAGCTCGTCGAGGGAGCGAGGATAGGCCGCAAGCTTCTCATCCCGCCAAGCGCGGTAACTCGCTTCGTCCTCGAGATGGAAGGGGCAGCCCATCAGTCACGCCTGGGGAAAAAACCGTTGATGAGCTTCTTCACCGTTTCGATCGCTTCCGGCGCCTGGAATTCGATGATCTGGTCGATGATCCAGACCTGATCCTGGCTTTCCATACGCTCACGGATCATGTTGGCGAGATAGCGCTTGACGGCGAAACTGGGCTCTTCCGGCGGGAAATCGAAGGTGGCATAGTCCGCGCCCCGCCGGTTGAGGAAATCGAGGAACTCCGCCGCGTAATCCCGGGTGTGCACTTCGTCCGGCGCCAGATCGCGGATGTTCTGGTCCACGTAATCGGCCAGTCTGGCCCCGGTGGCAGCGATGAGACTGGCGCGCCGCTCCTCGTCCACCCGCCCGTAGAGCAGGCGATCGGCGATGTGGAGCATGAAGGCACACATTTCGGCGATGATGCCGAAGCCCCGGCCCAGGTGGATGATGTCGTACTCCGCCTTGGAGATGTCGTCCACCGCCTTCGAGGCCTGCTTCCACATGTTGAGGGCAAGCACGCTGGCGGTCTCGTCGCTGGCGCGCGCGGCATCCTTTTTGAACCAGGTGGTTTTGACCCGTATGGCCATCGCTATTCTCCTCTCGCCACGGGGCGGCGTGGGTCGGTGATCCACTCACTCCACGAGCCCGGGTAGAGTTTCGCCCCGGTGAGGCCCGCCACTTCCATGGCCAGAAGATCGTGGCAGGCGGTCACGCCGGAGCCGCACATGACGATCACCTCCTCCGGCCTGCGCCCGGCGAGCAGGGCCTCGTAATGGGCGCGCAACGCTTCCGGTGGCAGAAAAGTGCCGGAGACATCCAGGTTGTCGTCGAAGGGAACGTTGATTGCGCCCGGCACATGACCGGCCACGGAGTCGATGGGTTCCATCTCGCCCGTGAAGCGCATTTCCGGCCGCGCGTCCAGAATCAGCCGGCTGCCGCTGCGGCTGGCCTCGAGGACGGCTTCCGCATCCACCCGCAACTCGTCCCTCAGGTGGGGTACAAACACGGTCGGGGTGATCCGGGGCGGCTGAGTGGTGAGGGGCCGTTTCTCCCGCTGCCATTTGGGCAGCCCCCCATCCAAGAGGGCCACCCCATCGTGGCCCATCCAGCGCATTAGCCACCACAGCCGCACCGCCATGGAGCCGAAACTGTCGTCATAGACGACCACCTGTTTGTTCCCGTCGATGCCCCACCGGCCCAGGGTGCGGGCAAACTCCGCCGGATCGGGCAAGGGATGCCGGCCATTGCGTCCGGTGCGCGGGCCCGACAGGTCTTCATCCAGATGGGCATAGCGCGCCCCCGGCAGATGCCCGGCGGCGTAGGCACGGCGGCCGGCTTCGGTATCGCTCAGGGTGAAGCGGCAGTCCACGATCACCCAATCGGGATCGTCCAGGTGGGAGGCCAGGGTCTTCGTATCAATCAAAGTGGTATAAGCCATCCGCTGCCCCATATAATAAAGGCCGGCACCGGCCGGCCTTGGCCAAATCGGCGGCCGGCTTCAGTAGCCGCCCTTGCCAAACGGTTTGGGCAAACCGGCAATCCGCACCGCCTGCCGCGCCGGCTGCATGGGGAAGAGTTCATAGAGCCGCTTTTTCCAGTCGATGCCCGGTTGCAGCTCCTCCATTTCCTTGACCAGGTTGCGGAAATTCGGCGTGTGGCCCTTTTCCCGGTATTCGTTGCGCAGGTGTTCGATGACCATCCAGTGTTCATCGGTGAGTTCGATGCCTTCCGCGGCGGCGATCACCTTGGCCGCTTCCTCGGTCATGATCGGCTCGAGGAGGAACTTCTCATCATCGTACTCGTACTCGACACCATCGATCACATAGCCCATCTGTCAACTCCTTCTTCTGTCAAACAAAAGCCAAGTTAGGGAAGCCGACCGGCACGCCGTCAGGCAACCGGCGTAATCGATTTGTGGGGGATGAACACGCCGCAACCCAGCTTGCGGTTCGTCCCCAGACCCTGCTGCTGAATGAGGAGGGCATGCTCCACAGGCAGGCCGTGGAGCAGGACGCTGTAGCCATACTCGGTGCCCCGCTCCGTGGTCAGGGCCTGGCGGCGGCCACAGATGAAGCGGGTGTCGATCTTAAGCTCGTCCAACATCCGGATGACGTCCTGGGCAAAAGCCTTTTCATCGGCGCTACCCGTCGTCACCAGGTGCGCGTAGAGCGGCGTGTGCAGAGAAAGCGGCCGCAGCTTGCCGGCACCGATGGCAAAAGCCGCCCCGGCCAGTTCGAAGCGCTGCCCGGAGAGCTTGAGCACCTCCTCCACCCGGTGGCGTGGCACGCGGATGACCAGCTTGGCGCGGCGGTTGAGCATCAGTCGGCCGCCGCCCACGTCCGCACCCTGGATGGGGTGGATGGCCAGCAACGGCTCTTCCTCCATCCAGGGAGCCAGGGCACGCAGGGCGCGGTAGAGGAGGAGGCCGTGATCCTGGGGCAGGCCCTCCCCCTTCAGCTCGAACTGAACATCGGTCACCGCCGCTTCGTCCACCTTAGGGGCGACGAAGCCTTCGTCTGCAAGCCAGCCTATTTTTGCTCTCCTCGGCGGCGCGCCCAGTCGGTGAGGGCATTGCCCCAACGGGCCGCCGTCGCCGCGTCGATGTCGAAGACGGTGAAGCGCTTGCCCTCCCGGATGCGCAACCGGAGGGTGGTATAGCCCGCCGGGTGCTCCACCTGCTGCAGCTCCACCTCCTGGCGGAAGGGCTGACAGAGGAACTTTTCCAGACTGGTGACGCGCTCCGATTGCAAAATCCGCCGCCTGTGCTAGAGTTTCAGGTTCGGCGATAAGGTAATGGCTTGATTCAACTTTATCAAGCGCGCCCGCGCCGTTTGGCCGCCTTCTAGCCAAACTTGGGGAGCCCGGATACTCCTTTTGGGTAGGTCCGAGCTAACTACTCAGGTGAATAGTGCCCCCGGAACACGGGGCATAACATTTTGGCCACGTAAGGGCGGGTACGGCTTCGGCCCCGCCGGGGTCCCAGGTGAGGCGTCTGTTGCCCGGCAGTCAGGCGGCAGCCGTGCAGTGTCCTTGGGTTGTCAGTTCAACGTTTTTTGTGGAGAGAACGCCATGGCAAAACAAATTCCTGCAACGCCGATGCTTGACCAGCTGGAAAGCGGCCCCTGGCCCAGCTTCGTGACCGGGCTCAAGCGCCTGGCGAAAGAAAAGGACATGATGGCCGACCTGCTGGGTCAGCTGGAAACGTCCTATGAAACCCGCAAGGGTTACTGGAAAGGGGGCACGGTGGGCGTGTATGGCTATGGTGCCGGCGTCATCCCCCGCTTCACCGAGCTGAAGGACGAAAACGATCAGCCCCTGTTCCCCGACGCAGCCGAGTTCCACACCCTGCGTGTGCAGCCGCCCGCGGGCATGCATTACACCTCCGACCTGCTGCGCAGCCTGTGCGACACCTGGGACAAATACGGCTCCGGCCTGATCGCCTTCCATGGCCAATCCGGCGACATCATGTTCCAGGGCATCAAGACCGAAAATGTGCAGGCCGCTTTCGACGAGCTGAACGAAAAAGGCTTCGACCTGGGGGGTGCCGGTCCCGCCCTGCGCACCTCCATGTCCTGCGTGGGTGCCGCCCGCTGCGAAATGTCCTGCTATGACGAGGCCCGCGCCCTGCGCACCGTCATCAACAACAACCTGGACGACATGCACCGTCCGGCGCTGCCCTACAAATTCAAGTTCAAGTTCTCCGGCTGCCCGAACGACTGCGTTAACGCCATCCAGCGCTCCGACTTCGCCACCATCGGCACCTGGCGCGACAACATCCAGGTCAACGAGCAACTCATCCAGGAGTGGGTGGCCAAGCATGGCAAGACCGAGCTCGTCAACCAGGTCATCAACATGTGCCCGACCAAGGCCATCCGCCTGGTGCCCAAGGACAAGGTAGCCCAGGGTGACGGCTACTCCGTGGCGGCGGTGGATGCCCAGGACTGCATGGAGATCGACAACCACAACTGCGTGCGGTGCATGCACTGCCTGAACGTCATTCCCGGCGGCCTGCTGCCCGGCAAGGACAAGGGGGTGACCATCCTCATCGGCGGCAAGGGCGTGCTGAAGATTGGCGCCACCATGGGCACCGTGATCATCCCCTTCATGAAGCTCGAGTCCGACGAGGACTTCGAAAAACTCAACGAGCTGGCCCGCAACGTCCTCGACTTCTTCGCCGAGAACGCGCTGGAGCATGAGCGCACCGGTGAGATGATCGACCGCATCGGTCTGGTGAACTTCCTCGAGGGCATCGGCATCGACGTGGATCCCAACATGATCCTCGAGCCGCGCTCCAACCCCTATGTCCGCACCGACGGCTGGGACGAGGAAGTCGCCAAGTGGAACGAGCGCAAAGCGGCGGCCAAGGCTGGCTGAAGCGTCACGGTCCAAGCGCCCGCCCGCGAGGGTGGGCGCACAAACCCAGGCATAACAATTGAGAGGAAACCCTATGGCAGAACTTCGCCAACCGATCGAATCCGGGGCGCCGGATCCCAAACCCTACATGCACCCGGTGATGGTCAAGAACTACGGGAAGTGGGTGTTCCATTCCCATCCGCGGCCCGGTGTGCTCTACCATCGCGCCGAAAGCGGGGATGAGATCTGGACCGTCAAGGCCGGCACCCAGCGCCAGATGGACACCTACACCATCCGCAAGCTGGCCGAGATCGCCGACAAATACGGTGATGGCTACGTGCGCTTTACCGCACGTTCCAACATCGAATACATGGTGGCCGACGAAAAGAAAGTCGAGCCGCTGATCAAGGCCCTCACCGAAGCCGGCTTCCCCGTCGGTGGCACCGCCAACTCGGTGTCCATGGTGGCCCATACCCAGGGCTGGCTGCATTGCGACATCCCGGGCACCGACGCTTCCGGCGTCGTCAAGGCCCTGATGGACGAGCTCTACGACGAGTTTGTCAAATGCGAAATGCCCAACCGGGTAAAACTGTCCACCTCCTGCTGCGAAATCAACTGCGGCGGCCAGGCCGACATCGCCGTCATCGTCCAGCACACCAAGCCGCCCAAGATCAACCACGATCTGGTGGCCAACGTCTGCGAGCGGCCGGCGGTGGTGGCGCGCTGCCCGGTGGCGGCCATTCGTCCCGCACTGGTGAACGGCAAACCCTCGCTGGAAGTGGACGAGAAGAAATGCATCTGCTGCGGCGCCTGCTATCCTCCCTGCCCGCCGATGCAGATCAACGACCCCGAGCACTCGAAGATCGCCATCTGGGTGGGGGGCAAGAACTCCAATGCCCGTTCCCGTCCCACCTTCCACAAGCTGGTGGCTGCGGGCCTGCCCAACAACCCGCCGCGTTGGCCCGAGGTCAGCGCCGTGGTGAAGAAGATCCTTTCGGTGTACAAGGCGGATGCCCGTCCCTGGGAGCGTATGCGTGACTGGATCGACCGCATCGGCTGGCCGCGCTTCTTCGAGAAGACCGGTCTGCCCTTCACCAAGTACCACATCGACGATTGGAAGGGTCACCGCGTCACGTTCAACGCTTCGGCGCACATCCGCTTCTAAATCGTAGTCATCCCCCTGCATCCAAACGGGTGCGGGGGTGATGCCATTCAAAAACACTACAAATATCAGGGGTTTTGAATGAAGTTTGGCATTCTGGTGAATGAGGGTCTTTACCAGCACCAGGCAAGCGATACCGCTTATCAGTTTGCCAAGGCTGCAATCGAGAAAGGCCACCAAGTGCCCCGTGTGTTTTTCTATCACGACGGGGTTTACAACTCGAGCCGCCTGACTGAGCCGCCGCAGGACGACCGCAACATCGTTCAACGCTGGCAGAAGCTCGCCAAGGAGCACAACATCGACCTGGTGGTCTGCGTGGCTGCCGCGCTGCGTCGCGGCATCAAGGATGAGAACCTGGCGGAAGGCTTCCGGATTTCCGGTCTCGGCCAGCTGGTGGAGGTGGGCATCCAGGCCGACCGTCTGGTGGTGTTTGGCGACTGATGGGAGAAGACATGACCGAAGCAACGGGTGGCATCGACTTCGAGGAAGAATCCGCCGGGGTCGTCAAAAAATTCATGTTCGTCAACCGCAAGGCGCCCTATGGCACCATCTACGCCCTGGAAGGGCTGGAAGTGGTGCTGATCAGTGCCGCGTTCGATCAGGACGTGAGCCTGGTCTTCCTCGACGATGGGGTTTATCAGATCGTCAAAGGCCAGCACACCAAGGCCATCGACGTCAAAAACTTCTCCCCCACCTATCGGGCGTTGGAAGGCTACGACATCGAAAAGCTCTATGTGCTGAAGGAGTCCCTGGAAGAGCGTGGGCTTACCGTGGATGACCTGCTGGTGGACGTGGAGGTGCTCGACGCCGCAGGCATGGCTAGGCTGATGGCCGAACAGGACGTCGTGTTGAGCTTCTGAGGGGGAAACCGAATGCTGCACATTGTGAACAAGTCCCCGTACGAGAACCGGACGCTGGAAAACTGCCTGCGCGTCATCACCCATGAAGACGGGGCGGCCCTGCTCCTCATCGAGGACGGCGTCTATGCGGCGACCAAGGGCAACATCGCGGAAAACCTGCTGAAGGGGGTCATGGGCAAGATCAAGATCTATGCCCTCTGGCCGGACCTGGAGGCACGCGGCATGCAAGACCGGGTGATCGATGGCATCAAGCTCGTCGATTACGGCGGTTTTGTGGATCTGGTGGCGGAGCATCGCAACAACCAATCCTGGTTGTAATGCTTCATTTTTCTACGTAAGGAGAGGCAAATGAGCTTTGAAATCAACGGCAAAGTGTACGAGACCGACGAGGAAGGTTACCTGGTCAACCTGTCGGACTGGAACGAGGAAGTCGCCAAGCATCTGGCAGCCGAGGAAAAAATCGAGCTGACCGCCGCCCACTGGGAAGTGATCAACTTCCTGCGTGAGTACTACAACGACTATCAGATCGCGCCGGCTATCCGCGTGCTGACCAAGGCGATCGGCAAGAAGCTGGGGCCGGAAAAAGGCAACAGCAAGTACCTCTACGAGCTGTTCCCCTACGGTCCGGCCAAGCAGGCGTGCAAGATCGCCGGTCTGCCCAAGCCGACCGGCTGCATCTAAAAGGGTGTTGATCGGCCGCCGCGCCCGGCCGGCGCGGCGTGCCGAACCTTCGTAGCGGATCCGAGGCGGGTGATGACGACAACAACGGTATTTTTTGCGGCCCTGTTTTACGTGGCCACCGCGATTCTGGTGCTGGGTCTGGCGCGCAAGATCTATCAGTACGCCAGCACGCCGGCGCCCCTGAAGATTCCCACCACACCGGCCCCGACGACGAAAACCGGCGTGGTGCTGCGCATGGCGCGCGAAGTGATTCTGTTCGAAAGTCTGTTCAAGTCCAACAAGTGGATTTGGCTGTTTGGCTGGCTTTTCCATGTCGGCCTGGCCGTCGTCCTCTTCCGTCATCTGCGCTATTTCCAATATCCGGTCT
>Ga0080004_1139971_pt1 | contig 17143 bp, 32 predicted proteins | sample WasSprMetagenome_FD_69207 | JGI IMG/M metagenome (GOLD analysis project Ga0080004, IMG submission 69207) | Sulfidic aquatic microbial communities from Washburn Spring, Yellowstone National Park, USA - WS (SPADES assembly) (version 2) | ecosystem: Environmental > Aquatic > Thermal springs > Hot... | reverse complement strand
GGGTTAAGAAGACCTCGCACAAAATCGCAATATTAGCTAGGCAACACCAATACACAGTCGCCAGAGAGGATTTAACAGGGTTAGTGGAGAGCTTGAGGAAGCTCCCCCGTGAGCACAAGGTCTCCCTACTAATACTCAGCTACAGGAGGCTCTCTGAGTGGATTGACTGGCAGACTGAGAAACACGGAGTCCCAGCTATAGCAGTAGACCCCGTGAATACATCCACTAGGTGTCCAAAGTGTAGTAGCAAAATGAGGGAGAATGATTATAGAGTGTTCAAATGCCCCGTGTGCGGGTTCGAAGCAGATAGAGATACAGTAGCAGTATTAAACATTGAGAAAAGAGCCCTAGACCAGATGGGGGGATCTCTGACCACCCCGACTGCCCCGCAGAGGACAGATGTAGCCCCGAATAGATGCGGGGAACCAGTGAGCCGCCCTGAGGGAACCCTCGTCCTTCAGGGCGGGGAGGAGGTCAGAGGGATTAAGTGATGAGTGAATGGGAAAAAGGTTAGGTGGTGGAGTTTGGAAGATAGCAATGAGTTCAAGAGCAGGCTCGAAGAGATCATTCCTGCGGAGGAGCTCTTATTTAAGCCAACACCAGCTTTTGGAGATTACAAACAATATTTGGAGCATGCGGTCGCCCACCCAGCTAAGGCTAATACGAAATTGCTGGAATTTTTGATACTCAACTTCACTAATGAAGGCGACATCATTTTAGACCCAATGGCTGGGTCGGGGTCAACTGGCGTAGTGGCCGCACTACACAACAGGAATGCAATCCAGATCGATATTGAGCCAAAATTCTACGAATTTATGGAGAAAGCAAGAGAGAATGTCGAAAAAGCTCCTACGCTTGCACCCAAGGGCTGGATAAAGAACATTCTAGGGGATGCACGGAGGCTGAGCGAGCTATTGAGCAGGGCTGACATAGTTATAACTTCACCGCCTTATACCAATTCGGCCGCAGAAAATCCAAACGTGTATAGGTATAGGAAGGGTGGAATGTTCGCCGAGGAGAAAATCAACGCAATAATCACTAGTCCTCCATACTTGAACGTGGATAACGTAAAAGAAAATAGTGAAGAATTTTGGAGAAAAGCAAAGGAGCTGGGTAAGAGGTGGGGTTCCAAGCCTCCGTCTGGAACTGAAGATAAACAAATAACCTCACCTGAAAATATTGGTAATCTGAAAAGCTCTGACGATGAATATCAGGCATTATCTGAGGGCAGAATACAAGAGTTGGTTAAGAAGCTTATGAAGAACGGTAAGCCAACATACCTTAGCGAGATGCTGAAGGTGTATAGAGAGGTGTGGAAAGTCCTGAAACCTGGCGGGAGGGCGATAATAATCGTTAAGCCTTTCCAACGTAATAAAAAGGTTGTGGATTTACCATACTACACCTATCTTTTGATGAAGGCATGCAGCTTTGAGCTTGAGAAATTGTATAAGCTGAGGCTGAAGCATCAATCCTTCTGGAGGGTATTGTATTATCGTCGTTTCCCAACGATACCTAGGATAGCACATGAGTATGTGTTGATCTGTCGGAAGCAGAAATGTTGAAGCAACCAAAGAAAAAATGAGGCCGACACAGAACCCTAAGACGAACTCCCGAAGCTCATAAAACATTTCATCTTGGATTTTTCTCTCTTCAAAGTACTCATAAAGAAAGAACATCACAAATATGAATACCGCTAGGGCTAGGCCGAACCATTTGAATAGTCCTGCAAGTACTCCAGCTAGCAAACCCAAAGCGATGTGGCAAAATACTGAGAACCAATTATAAGGTGCGTTGTATGCTAAACGTACCATACTCCGCTTCCAGAGCACCCGCCTTTTATTACCTGATTCGGGTTGTCCGTCAGAATCACGTCCTCAAAGTATGCATCGCCCAGCGTAGTTCCATAGTTGACGGCGGTTACCGCAGAGTCATCCGTGACCGTTACCTCGCCCCTGCACCACATGCTTGTAAATTTGAGCTTATCGCCAACCTTTGGCTCGTACGGCATCGCATCGACTGGCGAGTACCCCTCGTTGAGTATGTATTTGACCTTGCATATCACGCCAACTGTATCCGAACCTGCGAATATATGTCCAACGAACATTCTTGGCTTCTCCATGTCGTATAGCTTAAGCTCGTATAGCGCTGTAAGCGAGAAGACCCCAAAGTCCATGAAATTGAAAGAGGCGAAGGGCGAAACGACCCTGAACCTGCTAGACCTGCCGAGGGACTTAGACATAGCATTTAGCAGGCCTGCGATACTACGGGCGACGCTGCAGTTGCTTTCGTAAGGAAGGAAGAGCTTTTTGTACCAGACGACCTCGCCAATCAGGTATTTTGGGTCGTTTTTGTCGTCTTTTATGAAGTATGGTCCAGGTTGTAACACCCTCCTATCTTTGAGCTCTTTCACGTCTGCAAATGGGTTTGGGCTGACTATGTGAGCATTAGTTCCGCCCAATATGTTCCTTTTGCTATCCTCATAAAACCAGCCTGCCGATCCTGCTGTGATTTGAGCCTGCCCTATCGATAGCCCTGCGACTACAGGTCTCGTGTAATCTGTTTTCCCCATGGCCTTTATTTCTCCGACCTCGACAACATCAACTGGTATGCCTAGAATTTCTTTAGGCAAAATTTCCCAAGGTGAAAGGGCATTTAGCGGTAGCTTCTTTTTGACGTATATCCTTATGCACTTTTCGTCTGGTATTACCACGCCAGCACGTATCCTCGGCTTGTACCTTTTGGAGAAGCCGACGACGTTAGGTATGGTCAGTAGCTTTTCCAGCTCTTTTAATACATCGATTGGTAGCATCATGTCAGACACCTAATATCAGCTTGAGCAGGACTGCTAAAAGTGTTGACGATACGAAGCCCGACAAGACCCACCACTTGTACTTGTCTATGTCCTTTTTAAGGGCGTCAAAACGCCTGAAGACCTCTTTCAAGTTGTCCTTTAGGTCATTTATGTCGTCCTTCATGTCGTGAATGCTGGTTTCTAACATGGTTAGCCTCCTCTCCGTCTCAAGGCGGAATTCTATGAAATCTTTTAGTATCGGGTTCTCATCCTCCTTTTTGGACATATTAGCCACCACCGCCCTTCAAGGCGTACCAGGTCGTTATTATGCCAGTACCCAGACCAGCTAGGAAGCTCAGGACTGCGGTTACGACATACTTGAAGATTTCAATGTCGCCAGCTAAATAGGCTAAAACTGCCGAGCAGATGACTATTATAGCCAATAACACTACCAAGCTCCAGCTTAACTTTTTTTCCAGCGACATTTGACCTCAAATGCTCAAAATGCAACTCTGATAAATAAACTTTCCCGTGGAAAAAAATATTTGGGGATTTAAGAAGGTGCGTAGGCTACCGTCAGTACCGCCACGCCAGATTTTGGAACATTACCAGCCGTAACTGAAAAACCTATGTATACATCGTAATTTCCGGGTCTTACGTCCTTTATGATTGCCGAGGTGTTCAACAAGTCTATGGTAGTCTTGTATTCAACGTTGTTCCCATGCCTAAGTTGCACGACAATTGTCATCTCAGTAAATCCGTCATACCTGCCACCAAGCGTGAAGTTAAGGGTTACGTTACCATGCTTGACGGTTAAGTCTGCCACGTTAATCGGTTCGACTGTTTTTGATTGCCCGATGTACAGCGTGCCTATGTTCAGGGTTATTTCGCTGGGACGCATAGAGGCCTCTGGTGGAGGTGGAGGAGGTTGAACTATCTCCCAGGGCATATTGACGGTTCCTATGTTGATAAAGGTTGCCGCCATAGCAACGGCTACAGCCAGCAGTATAGCTATGGTCCATATAGGTATGGACTTTCCGAAGATCCTTATGCTTTTCATCGCTGATTAGTTATAATTGCATGTATTTAAAGGTTTATTACAAAATAATAGGAAGTATTACTTCAGAAAGCAGTAGGAAAGTGTTGTATGCTGGAACGAGTGAGACCAGAAGTAGGAAAATATACTCAACCTTCAAGCTAACCATAAACAGCGCCCTCAGACCTCTTATTGCAAGCATTGCAAAATAGATGACTAATGTCTCAATAACGAACCATAGGATGAGCACTTGCAATCCAAAGCAATTTATCAATAGGCTCAATATGGGGTTTAGCTCAACTCCCTTATTTTGTGATAGAAGAAGGTAAGTAGTAATCATATCGACGGACGGGATAACGAAGCACGGAAGAAGGTCCGTGTGACGTGTCATGCGACTCTTCTTATCGTGGAGTTTTCACTTGATGCTGATGGCATGGCCTATATCTCTACTCCATATATCGTTGCGCTCGTGGTAACCGTAGTGGACGTTAAGCTCGAGGATGAGTCGACATCTATCTCCGTAATATATACGCCATCCTTGAATATGCCTTGCAGGTCCGCAGGGTTGAGGAATACCGTACCGGTAGCCGTGGCGCTTCTCGTGATGTTTGCACTAGTCCCGTCGCTGAACTTAGCGGTAATCCTTATAGTTACTGTCTCTCCAGTACCGAAGGTGCCTCCCCAAGTGAGTGAAACGCTCAGGGGTACCACCGACTTGTTCGTGGCAGGGGAGAGAACTACCGCAGTACCATATGCTCCTCCCGTACCCGGAGTTGGACTCGCAGACTTAACCCATAGGTATCCTTGAGGCTTTATCTGGCTCCTATCAATCGCTCCAGCGCCTAGGGCATCGGCACCACCGTAAGCATGGCGTGAAGCATGAGCGCTCAGTTTCACTCCTCCACTATCAGTTATCGATGTGCTGTCGGCCTTGAGGAGGACTACGCCGTCCGAGGCGTTCTTTATTCTGACTTCATTTGCGACCTCTTCAAGCAACTGAAACTCCTTTTTGCTTACGTCTCCTACTATCCTAATCTTGCCCATCTAGACCACCTTCACCTCACCATCTAAGTATAGGTCGCCCGTACATAAAATGTCTGTGACATACCATACTGTCCCGTATGGCACGGCAAATGTATTGTTCTCTGGAACTTCTACGTCATAACATCTAAACTTGCCCTCTGTAAAAAGCTTCAGCTTTAAGTCTGAGATGCTATCATTGGTGTTCGATATGATTGTGTAAATATCGCTTAGGCTCCTCCTTGTCTGGGTTCCGAAGGCCAATATGTAACTCATGGGAATGTCTAGGTTTGGCGGGTTTGTTATATACAACCTGTTGTTGTCGTCAAACATCAGCTTGTCCGTCTGGCTCTTTATACCTGATAATGTATTCTCGGTAGCCAAACCGACGGAGTCTTTTTCTAGGCTGAATGGTAAAAGGGCAGTGTTGTCTGTCTGTATAATGACCTTTACTGGATAGGATTTGCCTGTTTTTGTGTCAACCACGAACAGCAGAGCCTTTCTTGTTGGTATGGGTTCGCTCATAAAGTCACCCCTATGTGGTGGACAGGCTTATACGGTACCTCACAGTCAGGCTTCCTAGATGCCTAACCGTTACTGGTGTTGGAAGCACATCCCTAGCTATGAGGAATTTGACGTCGTTTTTAATACCATCCTTATCTTTCCAGTAGTTTCTGGCAACAAGCCCGACCTCTCTCACAATTATGTCGCTACCAGATTTGTTGACAAAAACCCTGCTTATCTCAACGTAAGAATATGTGTCGCTGTACGATGAAGTAACTGTGTGAGGCTCGTAGTCAAGCTGTCCAACGCCGGTTCCGTGGGATATTTTGGATGCTAAGTTGTAGTCGGTCGGAGATACTGAAGCCGTGCCCGTTCCGACCCAGATGCCAAAACTATCGTCATCATTGCTGGCACTCATGGCAATATTAACACCACCACCATAGCCGTAAGCGATAGTATACCATTCTCCGTATATGCTTCTATTGACATTATCAGGACAGGTAACTAAAACAGAGGTAATCGCACCACCAGTATCTAATGAAGTATTACCCGGTGATGAGTGTATGACCATCATGGCTTTGGCGAAGTTCTGCACGAAGCTCTTGCTCTCTCCCCTGTATACTTCCTTTCCATCCTTCTCAACTATTAGCTCGCATCTCAGATTCATCCAAGCACCACCTCTATAGTTATTGCAACTGTTGCGCTACCTCCATTTGGCACATTATAACTCGTAGACAGCACATCCCTAGCTATGAGGAATTTGACGTCGTTTCGAACGGCAGTCTCATCTTTCCAGTAGTTTCTGGCAACAAGGCCTACTTCCCTTATGGTTATCACTGCGCCAGAAAGATTTGAGAATGCCCTGACAATCCTATACCTGTACACGGGCGGAGATACGCTTGTATCCAGTCCCAAATCATCAACCGATACTGGGCCATAGTCAAGCCGTCCGCTACTTGTGCCATGTGATATTTTTGAATAGATTTTGTACGTGTTAAGGGTGTTTGGAGTTGTATCTGAGCCAACTATTATGCCGTATGTATCATCGTCATCAGATGCTTTTAATGCCATCGGAACTCCTCCACCATAATAAGAGGAACCACTATACCACTCAATATATGCGGTTCCTGATGTGCCATCCTGCAAAATAACAGTAGTAGATTGAACAAGACCATAATAATTAAGTGCCGCTCCTCCCACCGCTTTCGCCTCACCTTCAATTATCCTTAGCAAGTTGTTCAAGAAGCTCTGCATCCTTTGCCTGCCGCTCTGAATTAGTTTGCCGTCCTTGTCCCTGACCTCAATTTCTATCCAGCCACGCAAGGGCTCGTAAACCTCTTCCATCCCTACGACACCTCCACGCTAACGCTTAAGCTCGGAAAACTCAGCTTGACCTCCCTCCCGTCCACGGCCTTTGCAAAGACCTCCAGTTCAAGCTCCTTCCCATTAGCTGACACTTATACTCACCACCGTCCTTACCTTATTATTAAGCTCCCTTAACATCCCCGTCCCTGCCGACACATTATATGATTCTCTTAACTTATTTATATGCTCTACACTAACGCCGGGCGTAACGACGACGTACACACTCGGCACAAGGACGTAGCTACTGATGCTGGATTCCCTCTGTCCTGCGTCAACTAGAAGGTATGATGAGAACGAGCTTGAGGTCGCCTCCTTACTCAACTGGCTTATGTTCTCGAACGTCTCTTCAAAGACCCTACTTCCTATAGGGCTTTCAGCATACCACGTACCTACATAAGGTACTGGGAATTTCACATTCCATTTGTACCTAAGCTTTGGCACAGAAAATCACCTCATAGGCCTATACTCTACAACACTACCAGTATAATATAAGCTTACACGTCTTAAGGCTGATGTTGTTGACTTTGTCTTAGCAAGTAGGATGAGCTTCTCCGCCGCAAGCCCGCCAAACTCTTCATCCACGTCAATTTCCTTGACTTGGTTCTCATCTATCGTGACAATCCTCTTCTCCTCACCATCAATAAACGCATATACCTCCCCAGTCACCTCTATGTCGGTAGAGAGAATGAAGAGCTTTGGTGCGAGCCTCTTTGATAAGATTGCTCCGGGTTCTATAGACGCTTCAGCCCTAGCTTCAGTTCCTGCTGGAACGTTTATATCAAAGTCAACTATCAAGTAGGATGGTTCAATAGGCCCGACCACCACCATAGTGGTGTAAACTGTTGAACCGCTAATTTTTACCATGGCTTCACCCCCACCATATTTTAGTCCTTCACCTCAATCCAGACAACTATACTGCTTGGTGCGGTAGAGCCGGTTTTTATCTCCAGCCTTATGAAGCCGACGCATGCTTCAGCGCCATCTAAAGTAATTAGATTTCTGCTTTCTATATCAAAGCTCGTTGATGGTATTGAGAATGCCGAAGGCAGGTATTTGAAATCTGATGCGTTCCCGCTAGGCGTGTTCTGTACTCTGACGCCTATTGGCTGGTCTGCCTCCACCTCTATCAGAATCTTCTTGAATGGTCTAACATCAAGGTAGCTTATGCCTTCATGAGTAGTATCCGGTATGTAAAACGTGGCGTTTGGAGATGGTGACGTCCTAACCATTTTAGGAAATTTGAAGTAGCCAATCTGGGCGGTGCTCATTCAACCACCTTCGTCCAGTACTCTGGCTTATCGTCCCCAAGAAGTATCTTCTGGCATGTAGTGCAAAGTGGCGAGCCAAAGTTCGTAATCAGGTTTATTTTTCCGTCGCTCTTAATTATTGTGGCTTTGCATTCTTTGCAGACCCTTTCTTTTATCAAACACCAAGCGCCTCCCTTACTGCTTTGAAATACTTATTGGAGACAATGCCCCATATTTCTGAGTCAAATTCGCCGTACACCAACATATAGCTAAACACGCTTTCGGACTGCGATGTGTTAGTTACCTCTATTCTTAGGAACCTCTCAGCCTTCACAAGTATACCTAAATCTAGGTAGTTTATCAAAGAGGCATACCTAGACTGAACCATGGCCGTGTCAGAGAATCTAGATACCTCAGAGTCCACATACATATACATTGCGTTAGCATATTCTGGGGAAGTCTCTATCTTCTCCGCATAAAAGACATAGATTTTTCCTGTCGGCACCCTCTCTTCTATGACGGCAACCTGACCCGGCTGTAATTGTAACGTTCTAACGAGCCTTTTGGATTTTATTAAGTTTTCTTCCTCAAGTACCTGCAACAGCTCCTTAAACATAATAGCAGGCATGGCAATACCTGTAGCGACAGCCATTTTTGCTACAGCATTAGCCACGGCTTTTGATATCGCATCGATTAAGTCCTGCTTGAACTTCTCATCCAGTGTGCACGTAACAGTAACAGCTTGCGGCGGTTTGGCAAATAGCTGTGAGAGCGCTACCCCGGCTACTGTACCCGTCGCTCCAGCCAATGCCGCCGTGGCAACCTTTTCTCTGGTTGACGTGTCAGATCACCTTTATCGCATATTCTGGTGAGACTGGTTTGACGTACCTAACTACTGCATTTGCGGAGTAGCCCGTAACTGTTGTGGTTGCAGAAAGCGTTACCATGAGCTCGCTACTTGCGGGCATCCACAGGCTAAGCGGTATCTTGTTTGCTGGGAAGAAGGCGGCGCTGAAGTTCATGTCGGGACTTTTTGCACCTTCCCTGAACACCGAAAGGATAACGTTCGCATTGATGTCCCCTGCTATCTTCTCAAGGACTATTAGCTCGCCCGGCTTGGTCGTGAAGACGTCGCACAGCATTTGCGGTACGGTGGTCACGTCGCCGTAAAACGTGAATACCTTTCGCCTGACTGTTATGAAGCCCCTTTCTATGACATTAAGAGCCTCTGGCGGAAGGTATATCGGGTACTTCTCCTGTATCCTGATCTGTGTCTGCAGAAGCTTAAGAAGGTCGTCTGGTCTCCACGCAACCCATGTGTACCTAGCGCCGAAGTTTGTCACGGCAGATGTGGATATGTTGTTCGCATCTATGATTACAGACCTTCTGGCCTCAAAGTATATAGGTGAGTCTTCAAGGCCTGTGCCAGCAAGGCCTGCGGTGTTAAATTCGTTCACGAGCTCGGCATCAGTGCTGATCCTCAAGACGACGGATGAGTTAGGTGTTGCCTGAAGGCCAACGAGCGCAACCGCACCATTCGGGAAAATGCCCTGAATGTTTGGCAACTCCTCTACCTTTTCCGTCGATTTTGCGCCAATAGAAGGTATTAGTGCGGATTCTATCCTGACTTCCGGTATGTATCTAATCGTTCTTAAGTCTATCATGTCAAAAATTATAGCATTAAGGCTAGATAAATATTTTTCAAAAAAATAAAGGGGGAATTTATGGGGGATTTTCGCTTGTTTACTCGATTACTTGTACTGCCTTCAGGGCAACCGTTACTGCGCCCGCAGAAACAGCGGTACCGTTGTCGATTATCTGAACCTTGCCTATCTCACGGTATATGTATATCGGCTCGACCAGCTTCCTGAGAGGCATCCATAGGTTTATGTCAGCAGTTCCGGGCGTGGCCGCAGGAGGAATGAGTACCTGCTCAGGTAGGAACGGCGATACATGGCCATAGTGGAACGGGTTGTAGTCCGTTCTGGCCGGCACCCAGTCCTTGTCGGGCCTTATTTCGCCGTTGACGTTTATGCCCCATCCCTTCAGGTTTGTGGCCGCCCTTATTCCGAAGTGCGTTATCTTTATCAGGCCTCTCTGCCTCTCAGGCGTTAGGTCGAAGTACATGTTCATGTGCTCTGCGGCAACGTTCCCAGTTTCGAACCTGAGGTCGTATGCAGTATTAGGCGTAGTGGCCTTTGCATTTATTGCATACCTTATGAGCGGTAGGATTATCGGCTTCTCCTGCTTCTGACCTCCGGGCAGTCTCTCCCAGTTGTCAAAGTTCACAGGTATTGACTTGGCACCAGCAATCGTTATCCTCCTTCCAGTATTCGCATCGTAGAATGATCCGCTGAAGACTACTGGGCCTGGATATGCCCTCATCAGCGCCGCCTCGCTCTTGTACCTGTAGCCCCAGTACCTCACCGTTACAGTACCAGTCACGGCATCGTCGGTCACGAGCTTTGCGTCCATCTTAGCCTTTACCTTGAGTGTCGTGTTCTTTGTCGCATCAGTCGAGCCGGGTGTTCCGAAGACGAACAGCTCCCTAACTCTGTAGGGCTCGTTTATTCCTCCGAGCATCAAGTTGTCAGTTGGTGGACAAACGGTGTCGTAGTATCCAGCCCTGAGCACGACCTGGTTTCCTCCTGCATAGACGTCCCCGTCAATCTTCGGGACTATGTATCCGCTTGGCTGTGCACGAGGCCAAGAGACCTCAGCAAGCACTATCTCTGCCCTTTCGTCTGCGTCGAGCTCTACGGCGCCAAGACTCTCTATCGTGCCGCTTGGGTTGGTCACAGATTTCTCGTATAGGAGCTCGAAGTCAAACCTCTCTTTGCCAGTTCCTGGTGTCAGACCGGGCGGAACAACCGCCATATTTTCACTTCACCTCCTTGCAATCATACATGAGAAAAACTATATTTATCAGTTATGCGACATTGTGAAATTGTGAAATCATGGTCAGAGAAAGAGTTACCATTCTAATGGATTCCGAGACGATAAAGGAGTTGAAGATGCTCGCCGTTAAGAATGGGTACAAGAGCCTCAGCGCCTTCTTCGAGCATATTGTCAAGTACCACAGGTCGTGTCTTAAGTGCTATCCGCCTTACGTTGAGTCCGAGGTTATCGGTAGGGGCTAGTCTACGCCGAGGACTGCTGATTCTCTAGTCGGTGCCGGCGTAAAAGCGACAGTGGGCGGTGGAGGAGGTGGTACGTAGCTCCTTGTAGTGAACGTCTTTGTCAGGTATGGCTGAACGAGTTTCTTAACGCTCTTGAAGAAGAGCGGCATCGAAGCGTAGAATAAGGCCTCGCTGACCTCAGTCTCGATGTCCATTATGTTGGCGATTGCGCTACCGGCGAATGCAGCAGTCCTAAGCCAGTCGGTAGAGTTCTTGAACGGTTGAGTCCAGTTCTGCTTTGCATCGAGCATTTCAGTTCCTATGTCTGCTAAACCGAACAATATTGCCGATATGGATTTATCCCATCTACCTGTTATCTTCATGGCGACTATAACTATGCTTTTGCTTATTTAAAAAGTTTTTTGAGGTATTAGTTTTTTCAGATGTAGAGCTCTCTTTCTGCGTCCTCGATGACCTTCTCAAGCTCCTTCTCAAGCATCTTGCTTACATTCGGAAAAGAAGACTTGTACTTCTTCTCTTCTTTAAAACCAATAGACATAACAAGGTAGGATATTGCCGATATTGCCTTCAGTATGGTCGATACCTTCACCTCTTCATCCCTCTAAGAAAGAGATACGTCAAACCTAATAAGCATGATGCCGTGAGAGCAACCTCTGCCCACGGGCACGTACTACTGTAAAACCTCTTGTTAAGGTACTCGTCGGTCATCTTACATACCCACTCTTCCTCAGCATCAATGGAGGGGAAATTCAGGCCTTTGTGGCTTACGTATTCGTGAAACAGCTCATGAACCAAGACCTTGGTAAGTAAGGGCTCTGTGAGCTTCGGGTTTATGACCACCAAGCCCTTCCTCGGTCTTACACCATAGCTTACCTTATCGCTGAATATGATAGTAGGAATAGGAATAGCGAAATCGCTAACAAAGGTATGAAGGACGTCTATCGGTGTCATCTAGACACCTTACCTAGCTATTAATCCGACCAGAAGGCCTATAAAGCCGGACGATAAGAAGCCAGCGGTAATCATAGCATACTTCTTTCTCTTTACCTCTGGCGGGTCTGTCTTGCTTGGGAAGGACTCGGTAACAACCGCTGTTAATAGGCTTGCTAGGCCGGCACCAATCACGGAGCCAACCACTCTACCGACCGATACCGTTATCTCTTCGGGATAGCTTCTTAAGTCCCATGTTAGGCCGCAATTCCTGCAGAGCATTACTTGGCTCCCTCCGCTAACAAAATACCTTACGACGTTAGTGGAGTGGCATGTTGGGCATTCAATTATGCTCGTGCTTCCGCAACCACATCCCATTATGTTTCTCCCCTAGCTATCCTATCCCATTCATCCAATATATATTTTTTTAGGTCATCATATAATTTGACGAACCATCTAGTTGCAGGCTTGTTGCTTGCTATGAACAGCAGGTTTTCGTATGCCTTCTTTCTGCCCTCCTCATACCTCCTAAGGGCCTCACCTATAACCAAAACCATGAAGTCCTTTGCGCTAACCTCCTCTATCTTACTCCTGACAACATCCTGAAGGCCTTTTGAGTAGGCAAGCCTGTATCCTAGCTTAAGCCTCCTCCTGAGCTCTTCCTTCTGCTCCTCAGTCATCTCATTTATTGACGTGTTTGTCACGACGTATTTCCATATCATGTTGGGGTCTGTATTTTCAAGCATGTCAACGACTTCGGATATTATTTTCTTTACGTAATATTTTGAGGCAAGAGAAATTACTGATTTAGCTAGGACTCTTTGCACATCGAACTTACTCATGGCACTAGACCTCTGTCTTAGCGCTTCCTTTTAACCTCTATTTCCCTTCCGCAGTTTGGACATAATGCTTTTGTTGTAACTCCGGGTATGATGTAAAGCGTCTCGTGGCACTCTGGGCATTCAATCGGTACTGGGTTTTTTTCCTGAAATTCCTTTACCTCAAAAGGGACTCCTGCTTCCTCCTCCTCTACCGCAGAAATTATTGAGTCAAGAATTTCCTTGAACCCGCTTTCTATTGCCTTTCTCCTAGCCGCCCTCTCAGTCTTTTCTGCCTTCTCCATGCCCAATTCGTGTATGAGCTTTGCCATGAGTAGCTGGAACTTTCTATCCTCTTTCTTCAGCTCGTGTTGCAGCTTTAGAATCTCTGGGTTGACGTTTGAGCTCTTGCCAAGCTCCTCCAGCCTTTTCTCAAGCTCCTCTATCTTGCTGTTTGTCAGCGATTCCTTAAGCTTCTCAAGCTCCTCCTTTAGCTCCTTTATCGCCTCTGATTTTTCTTCTCTTGGTTTGACCTCCTTTACTGTTTCGACGAGTGTTTTGAAGCCTGCTCCCATCGTAGATACCATTTCGCCTACGCCCTTGAACAGCTCAGTCATCGGAACCTCAGACTGGCCAGCCTTAAACGTCCTTAGCTCTTTAATTTCGGACTCTAGTGCGGATATTTTCTCCTGCATCTTCTCAAGTATCTGTGTCTGTCTGCTTAGAATCTCGTCATATTTTGAGTTGCCCTCCTTTTTCTCTGGGAAGAAGTAATCAAGCGACCTTATAGCAAGTGCAAGTGGGAATACATGCTTCCTAAACATCTCTATTGTTTGCCTGTAAGTTGACTCGTCAACGTTTAGGTCATTCTGCGGAGGGGACATGGCATCAAGAAGCTCGTCGGCCGCACTTGCCGCAATAGTATCTGCCAAATCGTTAAGCCTTTCACTACCCAAACTCTTAATCTGCTTTGCCATGGATAATTTCTTGTTGAAGTTCCTTATAACCTCATTCATGTCCTTTTCCACGTCAATTCCTACGTTTTTCAGCAATCTTGTAAGGGCCAATGCTGCATACTTCTTAGGGCCGCTTATTCCCCTAGCATCCATGTATGCCTTCAGGAAGGCCTCAAAAGGTGGCTCCTCAAAAGGTGTCTCAATTTCTATTAGGGGCTCGGTCGTCTTTTCCTCGGTGAATACGGTCTCCTTTTGCTTAGGCTGTTCCTTCTGCTCTGCCTCAACCTCCTTGCCAGCCTCTTCAGTTGCTTCGTCATCCCTTGGAGGTGGAGGAGGTATTATATCTTCCGACATATCTACCACCTAAAAGACGTATTATGTTATAATTAAGGTTTTAACCAGCCTCGATCACCCTAGCTAAGTCTGAGAATAGCATCTTCTGTATCTGCCCTACAAACTTTGCATCTATGTTGTAGCCCTCAGCCTTCATCTTAACGCATTGTATGTAAAAGTCATAGATGAGTCTGGACATGACCATCTTCATGAAAGACGGCTTAGATACATCGACCAGAACCCTGACGAGTGCCTTGTAATCCTCAAGCATGTTTATCTCATCCCTGTACCTAAGCCAGAAGTCGATTATGTCCCTAATGAACTGCTTAATGCCGTCAGGCGAATCTTGGTATCCGTGCTCAAGGGCAAGCTGGTATATCTCTGGGAAAAGCTCAGTAGCAGACTGGTATATGGTGTCAGCGATCTTTGAAACAGTTGACGGGCCTTCCTTTCTCGGAGGTGTCTCTGCATAAACCTTCTTCCATATCTCCTCCTCATACAGACCCCTTGCTGGAGATGGCTCCTCAACAAACCTCTCTTCCTTTGGTATCTCCTTCGGCTCCTTTTTTGACATAATTAGCTCCTTCAGTCTAGCATGAGCCTCATCAAATTTGTTCGTAAGCTCTATGAGCTTCTTCACTAATATCGAGTCCCTGCTTGTATATTGCCCTAAGAATTCTAGCCTCCTTTCCCTTGGTATGTTTTCGGAAATCCATTTGATGAGCTTAACCCTGTCCTTTCCCTTTAGGCCCTTTTCCTCGATTAGGAATTGCTCAATCAGTCGGCGTATATCCTCTGGCGGTTCGGGAAGAAGCGGTGGCAATTCACCCAAGCATACTCACCTTCTTAATCATCATCGTTTCCATGTCAACGATGTAGCCGTCTTTCTTGCTGTATTCCACAAGGAATTGCTTGAATAAGTTTCTCGCAGAGACATATCCGAGCTCGGATTTTTCCCAGAAGTCCCAGAACGTTAGCTCGCCATTCTCCTCAAGCATTTTAGAGAACATTTCCCTTATCTTTGTGGGTGAAAGCTTCTTGGGCAATTTTATATCACCCTATTTTGGGTATTTATTTGTTATTTTTATGTTTTTCTTCTTTTGCTCCATTGCGTCATACCGTCCTAACATCCGCAAACCTCCCTTTCCCATTCGCTCATCTTTATCAGAATCCAATCAAGACACCTTGCCCACTCAGAAAGCTTGTCGGTATTCCAATTCGTGTATATGACCACGTGCCCTTTGTTAAAGCACTTCTCGGCCTCTTTTGACGTTATCTGCTTCATGCAGTCCACGCAGAAATAGACGACCCCGCCCTTCCTGTCAAATGCTGCTAGGGCGCTTTTGAGGTTCATCGTGATTGTGTAAAGCTGCGTTTTAACGTAGTGCATTTTTTCGTCCATTTCGGAATTTTGATTGTTTGTTTTAGATTTATATTTTTTCCGAAAGCGTGGGGGGTATGTATGCGTGTAGTATTATATGTAGGTCTAAATAGTTTTTGCAAAAACTATATATATCACTGCTGATATAAATAAAATATAGAGAAATGATAGTCTTGAAAGCTAAAGTGCTGGCATGCAAAGACTGCAAGCAGAAGCTGGAGAAGTGGGGCTATGGTGAGGACTTCGAGTTTGTCATCGTTTCAAAGTCAAGGTGTAGCATCTGCGGAGGTGAGCTGAGTGAGTAGCATCGGTAGCGCAAAGCAGAAAAGGGAGAGAAGGCTGACGGAGCTGACGTTCTGGGCAAAGGCCAGATTCAAAGATTGGAAGGAAGTTCCTGAGAGAATTCTTCTCGGAAACATTACGATGAAGGCGATGAGGGACTACGGGCTGAGGATTGAGACCGCAAGGGACTATGCGGTAGCGGTTATACTCAGGCTGATGCAAGATGAAGAGTTCGCCAAAAAAATAACGGAGATTTACTACGTGAACAAAAAGTTCAGCTTTGCGTTTGAATAGATAAAATCGAGTTGAGCTTCGTCAGAAGCCCTTTGGTGGAGATCAGGGCATCGCTTATCTTGTTAAACTCCTGCTTTATCAAATTGGCATCTTCCTCGTTCATGGTATCGAAGAGCAGGCTGAACGTATGATTTAACATCTCGAACGACTTTATCGCTTCATCAACTTTGCCCATGCAGTTGCTCAGCTCCTCTTTTTCATGTCTTAATCTCCTCGATAAAAGTTCGTTTTCAATGACCACCATTGCCTCATCAACCCAAGCATACTTGTGTTCGTGCTCATCACACTTGAAGCGTATTGTCTTAATTGCCTCTTTTATCTTTCCGATGTCGTCGCAATTCTCTATGTCGCTAACGATTTGCCTTATCATGTCTATGAAGGTTCTGTTTACCTTTTTTTCGTTGTAAACCGTAGGTATGTAGGATATTACGTTGTTAATCCTGTCTATAGAGAACTCTAGAGTTTCTTCAGCCTTTTCGACTATCATTTTCCACGTGTATTCACCGCTTCTTATTCCTAGATTGAACGGCGGAAAGAACAGCTCATGCTTTGAAAACCTGCCCTTCTCCCTAGCCCGTTCAAGGGCTTTCGTGACCACGTATTCTAGGTTGAGCTTTTTTCCAGTATGCGCCCTATCACGCATGGTTCCTCGGTCAAGTGTGTACCGAGGTGTGAAATTTAAACTTATCCATTATAAATTGTGAAAGTATGACAAGTCACATATTCGCAAATTCACAAACTATATAGTTCTATATATGACTCATCGGTGAGTCACTACCTTTTCTATGACAGAGGTCGTGGGGTAAGATAGCGTAGGGGCGGAGGGGAACTGGCCGAAAGTTTTTGTTTGTTTTTCTTTTTGTAAAAGAGATAACAAGAGAGAAGAGAGAGAGGTGAGAGTGTCTAAAGCATGTGTTCAAGGGCATAAATGCTGTGTGCAATATCTCTTGAATCCGAAGAGGAATTGAAAGTCGAGGGCCGAGATGATGTCCGCATCAAAAAATTCATCTTGAATCCGACGAGGAATTGAAAGATAAATGGCCATG
>Ga0080004_1112500_pt1 | contig 17163 bp, 17 predicted proteins | sample WasSprMetagenome_FD_69207 | JGI IMG/M metagenome (GOLD analysis project Ga0080004, IMG submission 69207) | Sulfidic aquatic microbial communities from Washburn Spring, Yellowstone National Park, USA - WS (SPADES assembly) (version 2) | ecosystem: Environmental > Aquatic > Thermal springs > Hot... | reverse complement strand
CGATGCCATACGTCCTTCAGGCATGTAAAAACATGGCTTGAAGCCTGGAGGAGCTACTATAACCACGTAAGGTACCATATGAGCCTGGGAAAGGCTCCATGCGGATTCGGAGGCCTAGAGCCCTATGGCATGCTATCCATCGTTAAGGAGGTGATGGGAAAGGCTTAAGGTTACAGCTCCAAGCTTAAAATCTTCAAAGGGAAAAGAAAAATTCCTTGGAGGATGTATGTATGGAAGCTTCAGAAAGGGTTTGGGCAGTCCTGAAGGGGAAAGAGCCGGACAGGATACCATGGCTCATATACTCGAATCATTTGCCCAGGGGAAGCTTCGAGAGAAGGATGAGGAACATGGGACTGGGCTTAGATGTTCGATGCAGGGTTCATAGGGCCTTCATGCCCCATGTAAAGGTCGAGAGTAAAGTTGAGGGGAACTATTCCTATACGATATATAGGACGCCTGTGGGTGAGCTCAGCTCGAAGACGAGGATTGGAATGAGTTTTCAACTTCCAGAGCAAGGATCATGGATTATTGAACATCCTGTTAAGGGAAGGGAAGACCTCAAGGTTCTTAAATTCATGATCGAGGACACGTTTTATGAGCCCCAATATGAAACCTACAGGCAGTTAGAGGAGGAGCTTGAAGGCGATGGAATAGTGACGGTTGGAGCCGACTATACGCCCCTCATGAAGCTCATCGTATCCTTCATGGGCTTCAGGAACTTCGTCCTGACCTTTAGAAGGTATCCTGAAGCCATAGAAGAGATCCTTGAAGCCCTCGATAAAAGTTACATGGAAATGTACAGGATAATCGCCTCCTCCCCTGCCAGAATCGTTAGGATCGGCGATAATGTGGATGGGGTTATGATTTCTCCCCAGATTTTCGAGAAATATCTGCTTCCGTACTATAACAAATATTGCGAAATCCTCCAGGGAAGGGGAAAGGTCGTCATATCCCACATGGATGGAAGGCTAAGGATACTGAAGGATCTTATAGGAAGAACTAAGCTCAATGCCATCGAAGCCTTTACACCACCTCCCATGGGGGATCTTTCTATAAAGGAGGCAAGGGAAGCCTGGAGGGACAAGGTTCTATGGCTGAACTTCCCCGAGGAAGTATTCCTAAGGAGCCCCTCGGAAATAAGGGCATACACGCTAGGGCTCCTCAGGGAAATGGCTCCTGGCCCAGGATTCATCATAAGCATTACGGAGGATGTGCATCCAAGTCACTTCAAAAAAGCCATAGAGACCGTGACGGAAACCCTTTTCGAATATGGGTCCATCCCGATAAGGGAAAATTTAGACGGATAGGTTATTCTTTTATGGACTCTCCGGCTTGGGCTTCCTAAAGAAGATGGTACCATACCTTTCTTTTTGCATGCGTAGTCTAAGCTCGCCTCCACAGGAGCTTTGACCCTCTAGCTTAGAAAGGTGTGCAAAGAGGATCTGCTCTTGTCATCTTGTCTTGGATTGCTGTAAGATCCTCCAGATGAACCTGGGCCTTTAGGAACCAACTCATAACCTTCACGATCGAGGACCAAGGGCTGAAGGGGTCCTAGGAAATTAATTCCAACATGGAATTTTAGCCAAAAAAGAAATTTAAGAAGCCTAATTTTTTTTCTCTCAAATTCAAATGGCTTGAATTTTATCTTCCTTTGCGCTCTTAAGCAGGAATTTGTGGTCGGCCTTACCTCTCTATCGGATATCGGATATTCCATGACCTTCTCCATCAGCTACAAGACCTATGATAAGGGTGCCTTTAATTTGATTCGATTTGATGGGGCGGAAGGTTCCATGATCAGGCAAGAAGACATGGGCGAAATCAAAAATTGAGCCAAAAAAGGAAGAAGAAAGAAAAATAAGTTTTTGCTTGGATTTCTCCATTTCCTCCCAATACATCCCGGTAAGGGCTTCCCGGATTCCTGTTTAGCCTTAATACCCCATCAGTGCGATGATTATGCCCTAAGACGATGGTCTTTGAAGGAATGCAGCCTATGCATGGATTTTGAGCTTATGGCTGAGAAGGGGTTGAAGACATCTCGCTTCCAATAGCCGAGGAAAATTCCTTTTCCCCTCTTTTTTATTTCCCTTTCCTTTTCCCTCAGGAATTCCAGTCTAGTAGAACGCCCAGTATCTTATCCTTCTCTTCCATCAATAGCCTATACGCCAGAGGTGCATCCTCAGCCTTTACAACCCTCGATATCAGCGCCCCGCAACTCAGCATACCTTTAGCCATGAGCCTGAAAATAGTTTTTCCATCGTCCATCCTAGTCCAGTAGCCCTCAGAAGACTCGTACAAGGGTCTTATGGAATTATGGGCTCCTATAACGAAAAGGCCCTTTCTATGGACATCCCTGTAGAAGTTCACGGTACTGAGGCCCCTCGTGCTTCCTAGAAGGACGACCCTTCCTCTCATGGAGGCAAGCTTGAAGGCCGTTCCTATGGCTTCTGGATGGCCTGTGGCTTCGATCACAACTCCGGCTCCCTTCCCCTCCGTCACCTTCTTTACCTCTTCTTCCGCATCAACCTTTGATATGATGGCATAATCGGCACCAAGCCTCTTAGCCATCATAACCCTATTATCCAGTTGATCGATGGCTATGACGGGCATAGCGCCATCCAATCTGAGGAGCTGGGAAGCCATCTGGCCTACAAGCCCTAAGCCCAGAACTACGGCGGGCTCTCCGAGTTCAACCCTCGATTTACGGACTCCTTGAAGGGCTATGATGCCTAGGTTGAAGAAGGAGGCTTCCCTAGGGGATAAGGCTTCTGGAACCTTGAAGGATTCTTCGGCCTTTGGGTACACATGGCTTGCATGGTTGGAAGGGGAGGCTACTAGGTCCCCGGGCTTAAATCCTTGTACTCCCTCCCCTACCTCTTCCACTATGCCTATGTTGCTATAACCAGGATACTGAGGGAAAACTTGGGAAGTGTTCTCCAAAGCCATCAAGAAGGCCGTCTCTGTCCCGGGGCTTATGAGGCTACAGACCGTCCTAACGAGGAGCCTGCCGGGCTTAGGAGGCTCCACCTTGAAGCCCTCCACCTCCACAAGCTTCGGAGCCCTGAAGATGACCCTAAGACCCTCCATACCTTCGCCCTCCCCCTACGCCTCTGCCATTTCGAGCAAAGATCTAAAAATAAAAAAATAAAGCGAATTTCGCTAATCGATTCTTTCCATTTCCTCGATGGGCAAGAGACAGTGGGGGGCGAATGTTTCGGCAGGGATGTTCATCTCCATCAAAGCGGCCAGAGGGATGATCCCCGCTATCATCGATATGCCGCATCTTTCCATGGAAACTGGGACCCCCAGGACAGGCTCATTCGGCCTTCCTATGGCAACGAGGCCACCCCATCCATCGTTCCTCAGCTCGTTCAGAATCGATTCCGTCGCTTCCCTAGCCTCGTAAGGTATCTCCCTCAAGTTAGCTGGTATCATGCCCGAGCCTGTTTCTAGGAAGCGCATGACAGAAGTCAGGCGCCTGTAGACGAAGATCTCCGGAGGTGGGATCGTTGTACCCTCATAGGCAACTAGCTCTGTAAACCTGATGGGCTTCTTGTTCACGAACTGCACAAGGCCACCATACCTTAGGATCAAGGGGATACCTGCATGCATGAGGATCCCATCGATCGTGAGGTTACAGACCGTGAAGACGGCGATCTTTCCCTTAGGCACATAAACGTTCTGGTACTCCTCATCCTCGTAAAGGATTTTCACATAAGGGGCGGGAAGCATATCCTCCTTCCTCAGCCTTCTTATGGTTTCGAGAACCTTTTCCAAGGAATCCTTTCCGACAATGGAAACATTCGCCACGAGGAGGCCCTTGCGGCTTTGGGGATTATAGCTCACCCTGTAGGCTAGGGAAAGATACCTTGTGATGACGAAGTTGGCCTTCTCGAAGGCAAGGGCGTTATGGAGCTCCTCCAGCCCCTTCTCCGTGATAATCCTTCCATGGCGTCCTACGTTCTTGACAAGACCCCTCTCGGCCAACAGCTGGAGATGGTAGCGCACAGTCCTATCGTTCACGAGGAAACCCTTCTTCGTAAGCTCCCTCTGGAGAATCGTTGAGCCCAGGGGCATTCTATGCTCGCTCAAAACCTTGAGGATCTCTATCTCCTTCCTATAACCCTCCTCAGCGGAAGAAATCGTGGCCATAGGCTTCAAGGTGGAAGGATCATTTTATTCCATAAAAACTTTCCTAAATACATGAAATCATTCGGAAATTGGCAACCGGTTACCATAAACCTTATAAGCAAGTTCTTAAGCCTCTAATAGGTCAAATGATCGATTCAAGATACCTGAATTCGAAGGCAACGAGCTGGACGAATGTTCGGGTTAAGGATCCTGCACCTACTAGCGGTATGTGCCCCCTGTGCATAGAGGAATGCCCCTTCATCTGTGAGATCTCTCTATCCGCCTTCAGGGGAAGGGAAGCCCTTTACCCGGCTCCCTTTCTCTTCGGCCTGAGCACGGCAGGGGCTGTAAAGAACTATGGCCTCGATTGGAGCCACTTCAACTTCCACTGTGAGGTGAGGGGAGCCGAAGGTATAGAGCCCGACCCTGATAAGGCGCTGTTCCCTAATGTAGACATAGGTACTGAGGTCGGAGGCGTGAGGCTAAAGGTTCCGGTCATTACCGGAGCCCTAGGATCCACAGCCATCGCAGCCAGGCATTGGAGGAGTGTAGCCATAGGGGCAGCCTTGGCTGGAACAATAGCAACAATAGGGGAAAACGTCTGCGGCATGGATATGGAGGCCGAGTTCTCCAGCGGAAAGGTTGTAAAGTCCCCGGACTTAGAGGGTAGGGTGAGGGCTTATAGGGAATTCTGGGATGGAAAGCATGGGGCCGTAGCCGTACAGACAAACGTAGAGGATGAAGGAATGGGCGTGGACCTCTATGCCCTTTCGAAGCTAGAAATCGACATCGTCGAAAGAAAATGGGGCCAGGGAGCGAAGGCCATAGGCGGCGAGGTCAGGATTTCAGACCTTGAAAGGGCCATTATGCTTAAGCGAAGGGGATACCTCGTCATTCCTGATCCTGAGGATCCCGAGGTTCAGGCTGCCTTCAAGGCTGGATTCTTCAGAGGCTTCGAAAGGCATAGCCGAGTGGGTATGGCTTCGAGGGAGGAGTTCCTCGAGAGCATCGATAGGCTTCGGGAGAACGGTGCCAGGCATGTAAGCCTTAAGACGGGAGCCTATAGGCCATCGGCTACAGCCTACACTATGGGGCTTGCCTCAGAGGCCCGCCTGGACTATGTAACCTTCGATGGATGCGAGGGAGGAACTGGAATGAGCCCCATCCCTATGATGGACGAGATGGGCATACCAACCGTTTACCTGGAAGCCCAAGTCCTAAGGTGCGCCCAAATCCTAAGAAGTAAGGGAAGGCATGTTCCTGACATCGTGATGGCTGGGGGTTTTGTGAACGAAACCCAGATCCTTAAGGCTATTGCCCTGAGCAACTTTGGCGATGGACCCTTCGTGAAAGCAGCTGTCGCGGGAAGGGCTGCCCTTACTGCCGTCATGAAAGCCTCATACTTTGCCAAGCTGGCAAGGGAGGGGAGGCTACCGAAGCATTTTACCGAGTATTATGGGGACGATCTGGAGAGGCTATTCTCCTTCCTTCCTGAACTTAAGGCAAGGCTTGGCGAAGGGGCTAGCAGAATACCATGGGGAGCCCTAGGTCTTTACGGTTATACGGAAAGAATAGGGGTAGGGCTTCAGCAGCTTCTAGCAGGACTGAGGAAGTTCAGGCTTAGCCTCGTCTCGAGAAGGGACATCTTTGCCCTAACCGAGAGGGCTTCCAAGGTTACCGGCATACCCTTGCCCGAGGATTCGGAGGCTCGGGAGATGGAGGAAGCCCTTCTAGGTTCCTAGGGGGCTGGACCTTGACCCTAAGCTTCTGTAGGAACTGCATAAACTTCGTGGAGCGCAGAGACCTGGAAGGCTTCACGGCCTGCGTCAGGAACCATAGACCTGGTATCGCATGCGAGGATTTCATAGCCAAGGAAGGGGCTCAAAGGCATCCAGAAAGCTCGGACTTCTGCCTATACTGCAGGAACCTCGTGATCGTAGGTCAGAAACCCGCCTGCGTCAGGAACCATAGACCTGGTATCGCATGCGAGGATTTCAAGGATGCCTTCGTTGAGCTCAGGAAGCTAGCCTCCCTTAGGAGGCTTGAGGTTGCGAGGATAAGGGTTGGATAGGCCAGGCTCTAGGTGAAGAGCAAATATGTACGGCTACCAAGGAAGGCTTCTGATAGTAGACCTTTCGAAGAGAAAGGATAGGACCCTCGAGCTGGATGAAGCCTTCATAAAAAAATGGCTAGGGGCTACGGGCTTCGGCATAAGGCTCCTCTACGAGCTCCAAGATCCTGGGTTAGACCCGTTAAGCCCTGGAAACCCTCTAATCTTTGTGACGGGGCCCTTCGCAGGGACTATGGTTCCCTGCAGTCCTAGGTTCGGAGTCTTTGCCAAGTCTCCCCAGTCCTGGCTTCTAGGAGAAGCCTATGCCTCCGGCTTTTGGGGTACTGAGCTGAAGAAGGCTGGATACGACGGCTTGGCAGTCTTAGGGGCTTCGGAAAGGCCCGTATACCTGTACTTGGAGGATGGAGACGTAAGATTCATGGATGCCGCGCACCTTTGGGGCGAAACGACTTGGAGGACTGAGGAAGCAATCCGGAAGGATCTAGGAGACCATGAGATCAAGATCGCCTCCATAGGACCTGCGGGTGAGAACCTCGTGAGATTCGCTTGTATCATCAACGACAGGTATCGGGCCGCCGGAAGGACGGGGCTCGGGGCCGTCATGGGTTCCAAAAGGCTCAAGGCCATCGCGGTTGTGGGAAGCCAACCCATCGCAGTAGCAAAGCCCGAGGAGCTTGAGGATAGATGCCTTGAGCTTTACAGAAGGCTTCAGGGTCCTGGCACGAGCAAGTACCGAATGCTCGGAACGGTAGCGAACGTCCTCGTCCTCAACGCGGCAGGATGTATGCCAACAAGGAACTACAGGGATGCCCTTTTCGAGGGAGCCTATCGAGTCAGCGGGGAAGCCCTGAATGAGGCTTTCGTATCGAAGGTTCAGGCCTGCTCTGCCTGCCCCATGCGTTGTGAGCACATAGCCACCATCCAGAAGGGAAGGTTCAAGGGGACATCCGTTCGCGTAGAATATGAGCCCCTATGGGCTCTAGGTCCTTACTGCGGGATCGAAGATCTTGAAGCCATCGTAAAGGCCATAGAGCTCTGCGATCTCTATGGAATGGATGCCGTATCCTCAGGGGTTTCCATAGCCTTCGCCATGGAATGCTCCGAGAGGGGCATCCTAACCAAGCTTGATACGGGAGGTCTTGAGCCTACCTTCGGGGATGCGGAATCCCTTCTAGCGCTCCTAGAAGCCATAGCCTTCAGAAAGGGCATTGGTAGCCTTCTGGCTGAGGGTGTGAGGCGAGCGTCAAAAATCCTTGGAAGGGGTTCCGAGGTCTTCGCAATGCATGTGAAAGGAGTCGAGATGACGGGTTATGATGTGAGAAGCTTGAAAACCTGCGCCCTTGGCTATGCCATATCAAGGAGGGGAGCCCACCACCAAACCCATGGCGCCTACAGCCTCGACCTCTCCGGAAAGGTGGATAGGTTCAAGGCTGAGAAGGAAAGAGGGAAACTCGTGAAGGACTTGGAGGATCTCTACATCCTCTACGATTCCCTTACGCTATGTAAGTTCACAAGGTCCATCATAGGCGTCGAAGAGATGGCAGAGCTCTACTACCTCGTGACAGGCTTCAGGAAATCCCCCCTCGACCTCCTAAGGACGGCTGAGAGGATCTCCAACATGGCAAGGCTCTACAATCTTAGGGAGGGGCTTACGAGGAGCGACGATGCCCTTCCTCCAAGGATTATGAAGGATCCTGTACCGAACGGGCCGGCGAAGGGAAGCCTAGTCAAGCCAGAGGAGCTGGAGCTCCTCATAGGAGCCTACTATGAAGCCAGAGGATGGGATGGGGAAGGAATCCCAAAGCCCGAGAAGCTCCTGGAGCTCGAATTGGAAGATTACGATCCTAGGCTTATTGCTCGGACAAGGATGGAGGCTTAGGCTTTGAGGAGGTTCAAGTTCGTGCACTGTGATCCCTTCAAGTGTGTGGGCTGCGGGATATGCGAGTATGTCTGCTCCCTTAGGCAAGAGAAGGCCTTTCGTTCTTCCGTCTCCAGGATAAGAACCGTAAGGATCTATCCCCACAGGAATGTTTCCATAACCTGCGTCCTTTGCGAGGAACCCCCATGCGTCGATGCCTGTCCGAGGGATGCCCTAGCCCAGGATGAGCTTGGCATCGTAAGGGTTGATGTTTCCAAGTGTGTGGGCTGCGGGCTATGCATGGAGGCTTGCGATTTTGGAGCCATTACAATCCACCCAGAGCTCAGGGTTGCTCTCATCTGCAACCTTTGCGATGGAGAACCAGCTTGTATCGAGGCTTGCCCTGAAGATGCCCTAAGCCTTACGACGAGGGACCTCCAGGCTCAGATGAGGAGGTTGAAGGTCGCTTCAAACCTTACTGGGTGAAATCCATGGAAAGGATAGGAATCAAGGTTTCCTTGTTAGGTCCGCTTAGGATGATGAAAGGCGTCAGGGAGCTTGACATCCTTTTGCCTGAAAATGCAACCCTAGAGGATCTTATGGCTCTCCTCTCTCAAAAGCTCCACCTAGAAAAGGGATGGAAGTCCTCCGAAGGTATGGGATTCGGGTTTTATATCATCATGGTCAATGGAATCCCTATAAACCCCGAAGTTCTCGGCTCCTATCGCTTAAAGGACCGGGACATCGTAACCTTTGCCCCCTTCCTAGCGGGGGGAGGCTAGGAATTCTGGTAAATCTCCAAAGCCTCCATAAGGCGATTCTTATAAAGCCTTAACCTTGAATTTTTCAAGTCTTGGGGCGATCGATCCCGAGTTCTAGCATTTTCTTAGCTAGGTGCCTTACCCAGGCTCCCGCATAAGGATTTTCTGAAAGCTCCTTAAGATAATCTTTCCAGGAGAGTCCCTTGGCTTTCCTCCATAGCTCGTAGCCCTGAAGGAGATTCTCGTAAGCCTTCGAATGGCGTCCGCATACGAGGCTTCCCGAATTCCTTTCGCACAATAGGCACCTGTTCAAGTTCGATTTCAACTCATTGTCCCTCCCCAACTACTTTCTTCGGGCAGGCAGGATTAAGGCATAGGATCCAGGGTCTTCTTCCTAAGGTCTTCACCCTAAGGGTTGGCCAGCCACATCCTTGGCAGGTATCGCCCGTTGGCTTTATCGTTCCTTTCTGGGGAAGGGGATAGGAAGCCTTGCATAACCCCTTGAAGAAATTGCTACATCCGACGAAGCGCTTTCCCGTTCTTCTGGACTTGAGGATGAAAAGGGTTCCAGTACCGCATACAGGGCAAGCCCCGACAATTCGCTGCTGTTGCTGGACCTTCTTTACGATAAGGCTAAGTTGCTCTCCGATCTCCCCTTCCTTGGCCTTCAGTTCTTCAAGAATGGGCTTTATCCTATCGATGGCCTCGCTCAATACCTTCTCCCTCTTCTCCAGGCCCCGCTCTATGGCATCCATTTGGACCTCTAGCTCCCTCGTCATGTCGACGCTTATGATGGCTGGGGAGAACTTCTCCAAGACTTCCACCACATCGAAGCCCAGCTCCGTAGCCACCATTCGCTCGTCCCGGACATAGTTTCGCCTGTAAAGCGTATCGATGATCTCGGCCCTCGTAGCCTTCGTTCCGATCTGAAATTCCTCCATAAGCCTTAGGAGGCTGCTGGGATTGAACCTAGGGGGTGGCTCCGTGAACTTTTCAAGGGCTTCTACCCTCGAGAAAAGGACCTCTTGCCCTACCTTCAGGGGTGGGAGGATCTTCTCCTCCCCCTTCACGTAGGGCCTATAAAACCTAATCCATCCCTCCTCGAGGATGCGGCTTCCCTGAAGGAAGAACCTGTATCCGCTGTTATCTATTTCTACCCTTAGGCTTTCCCTCAAGGATTCATCGGCAAAGGTTGCCATGAATCGCCTTATGATGAGGTCGTAGAGCTTCCTCTCCGAAGGATTGAGCTCCCTGTCCGGTACCTTGCCCGTAGGATAGATGGCTGGATGGGCTGAATCCTCTTTATCCCCTTCATGGGGGGCGATCTTTTCCTTGGCGAGGAGTTGTTGGGAAAGATCCTTGTAATCCGGCATCTGGGCGAGGGCTTCAAGGATCCCGCGGCAGTCTATGGAGGATGGAAGTTTTTGGCTCGAGGTCCTCGGATAGGATATGAGGGCTGAGAGATAAAGCGCTTCGGCGATCCCTAAGGTTCGAAGGGGGGTGAAGCCGAAGAGCCTGTAGGCCTCAGCCTGAAGATCGCCTATGTTGAAGGGTGTAGGGGGCGCCTGGGAAATTTTTCGAGTCCTCATATCCGTTATGGATCCAATCTTTCCACGGCATTTCTCGACGATCTCTTGGGCTTCTTCAAAGGTTTCGATGCGATCTTTTTCATAAAGGGCTTCGAGGGATTTCCCAGAGACCTTTACGGTAGCCTCGATCTTCCAGTAGGGTGTTGGAACGAAGCTCAGGATCTCCCTCTCCCTCTCGACGACGAAGCGGAGGGTGGGCCCCTGAACCCTTCCCGTGCTTATGACGAAATACCTGCCGCTTTCCTTGGCTACAGCAGAGGTCAGGGCCCTCGTCAGGTTTACTCCATAGATGAAATCAACCTCATGCCTAGCCCTCCCCGCCTCGATGAGGGGAAAGTCCAGCTGGGGGGAGGCGTTTTCATAGGCTTTCACAAGCTCCCTTTCTGTAAGGGTGGAGAAGCGCATTCTTTTGGCTTCCCTATCCTTATTGTCGCAAGCATATTTGAGAATATTATAGCCTATAAGGGAGCCCTCGATGTCAAAGTCGCAAGCCGATATGAAAGTGTCGGCTTCCTTGGCAAGTTCTGAGATCGTCTCGATCCAAATTTTTGTTTGGGATGCTCCCCTCTCTGCCAAATACCTCGGTACCCAATCGATCTCAAAGATAGGATAGTCGTCCCTTCCTCCTTTACTCTGGCATACGGTGTAGAGGTGCCCCAGAGCCGGAACAACGATAAGGTTTTCGCCCTTCCTCGATGCTTGAAAGTAGGGGACGCCCCTCTTCGTGTTCTTCTTTGGCTCCCTTCTGTCGTCAAGGGCTTCAGCTATTCTCTGAGCCGCATCTGGCTTTTCGGCGATGATCAGCACGCCCTTGCCCATACCTCGGATCCACTTCCTCAAAACCGTCGTTTTATGCCATATATACATTTTGCCCGCCCTTCATAAGGGAGTTTGTTGGTAATGGAAAAAGCCTCCATGCGTCTCATGGGCACCAATAATTTTATGATTAAGAGCGAATTCAACATATAAAGTGCCTGCATTGGGCGGAGGCCGGGCGAGATGACAGTGACCATAGAACTCTTCTATTCACCTCTGTGCCTTTATTGCCCAAAAGCAAAGAAGGTTGTATTGGAAATCGCTGGGGAGTTTGGTGGAAAAATTAAAGTCGAGGAGGTTAATGTGCTGTCACCTGCTGGTTTAGAAAAAGCCGAAAAATATGGCGTTCAAGGGGTTCCGACGATCATTCTCAATAACAAGGTCAAGATCGCAGGCGTGCCCACGCTGCAGCAATTACGTAAAGCGATCCAACGAGAACTAGATCGAGTAGGGAAGTACGGATTTATGAGAGGAAGAGAATAAATGCTTTCTGAACGTGAAGTTTTAAGATTTAGCCAACTTAAAGGAGATTTCTATGCTTTAAAGGACGTTGTCGTCGTGGAGGAGATAACAAACTTATATATTGATGGCAACCTTTATGCAGTCTTTCATCATTCACCATCACAAATAAAGGAATTAGTGATAGGACATCTCTTAACGGAGGGAATAATAAGCGGAATAGAAGATATTTTGAAAATAGAGTTTTCAGAAAAGAATATTCATGTTGAATTATCTAAGAAGCCTCTCAAATTCCCTGAAAAACATAGGTTAATAACTACTTTCTGCTTTGATAACAATATGCTACAGCCATACTTATTGAAGGCAGCTCAAAAATTAAGGCTAAATAGAATTAAGTTTAGCGCTGAAATTATTTTAAAATCTGTTGATATCTTAAATTCTAAGGCATCAATATTTAAGGCTTCTGGAGGGACTCATGCTGCTGCTTTAATCTATGAGAATGGCGAGCTTATAGCCTTTGCTGAGGATATTGGCAGGCATAATGCTGTAGATAAAGTTATCGGTGAGGCTGCCATGAAAGGCGTGGACTTTAGTAGGATGTTGCTTGCATCCACGGGAAGACTTACTTCCGAGATCGTTATTAAAGCCATTCAAATTGGGATTCCTGTTCTGATTTCGCTCTCAGCACCTACAGATATGGGTATAAAAATTGCTAAAACTCTTGGCCTAACACTTATAGGTTTCGCTCGAGGAAAACGCTTCAATGTTTATACTTCGATAGATAGGATAAACGAATGGAACCAAAGATCCGTACGAAGGTAAAATCTTTAAGACTGTACAGTACTATGACGCAATAAAGAAAAACCATCAATTTTAGCTCTGAAATTTGTGGTTATTTTTCAATTCTATCGCTCTAGATAAGTTGATGCCATATTTATGAATATTATTTTTCGTTTTGTTCTCCGCGTTTTCGCTATCTTTATTGATTTCTCCTTTAATCTTTTATACAGTCGCTCTTAATCAGGGAGTTTGTTGGTAATGGAAAAAGCCTCCATGCGTTTCATGGGCATCATCAACTTTATGATTAAGAGCGCATTCTGTTTTACGTGCGTATGGTAATTTCGAGGGTTTTGTTTTAGTTGCGTATTGTATTTTTTCGTTATAACGAGGATTCTAAAAGGATCGAGCAATCCATAGCTTTCCATAGCCTAGTATGATCATCCTAGCTATCGTTTGACAGGGGGGCTTCCGTGAAGACCGCAGTAGAGCCTTAGATAGATTTTCAAGGCTTCATTAAAGCAAAAGCTAAGGTGATTCCGGACTTTAAGATCGAAAAGTCGTTCTGAAGCCTTTTCGATTTCGGACATTGAAGGCATCCCTCGTAACCCTTGAAGAAGTCGATAACAATGCATATAGGGACGCAATATATTTAAATTCGAAGAAAACCTTTAACCATAAGGCTGGGACCTTGCACCCACCATGTGAGGTCATCCTTCGCTATGTGTTGCCCGCCTACCGGGCCCTCGTAGTGAAGGCCCTCATCGAAAAACACGGCTTCAGTCAGGTGGCGGCTGCCAAGAGCCTTGGAACCACCCAGGCGGCCATAAGCTATTACCTACACTCGAAGCGGGGCAATAAGTTCGTCAGAGAGCTTGAAGAAGTCCCTGGTATCCGCTCATCGGTCGATAAGCTCGTCGAGGACATGAAGGAGAAGAAGGTCTCGCCAAGCGATGCTATGGCTTATTTCTGCGAACTCTGCGCCATCCTTAAGGATTCGGAGTTTCTCAAAACCCTTTCGAAGAAGGGCCTCGTTCGAAGAATGAAGATGCCTCCTAAGCCTTAGGAAATGCCAGACCCTCGCCAAACGGATTCTTCTGACTCCTTTCACTCATAAATGGATGGGTCTCCTTGAGCCGTAGGTGAATTCAAGCCTCTTCTGTCCTTGCCTACTTGGCCACCGCTCTGGAGTTAATTTTATAACTCAGTTATTCCCATATTCTCAGCAGATCGCATATGAGATGCCAGGTTTGCGGACGCCTTGTAAAGGAAATGTCCTTCACAAGAAAGACTTGCTGCGTGAACAAGCTCTACGTCTTTTGCTCAGAGGCTTGCCTCCGAAGGTGGACCCAAAGCTGGCTGAAACGTCAGGAGCAAATCAAAACCTCCCTAAAGGGAGAATAACTGGCTCCAAAAATCGATGGAAAAGGGGCAAAAATTCATACTCCTTTGTTCTTTCTGCCTTTAATTTAAAAGCAGTCTTTTAGTTTCTCTTTCCTATCTTATTGTAATACGCATAGGATTCTTCTTAGCTTATGTTCTATGGTATATACATATACTTCTGCCATACTGGCCTAATAAGGGCATCTCATGCACTAGAACCTTTCATTAAGGGTGGCTACGTAGAGATATCGAAATGGTTGCAGAAGCCCCTCACTCATAACTGATAGGTTCTGTGCCGAGAAAAAAGAATGAACCGTTATTGTTGTGGAAGACCTTTGCGAGAAAAATGGAGGTCTGGGTATGGGAAGCTGTAGAGTCGTATCTCAAATGTTTTTTGGCATTCTACGTAAGCTGGGAAAGAAATTCATTATCGGCACGCCTACTCTTAAAAGAGCTGAGGAGAAACGTGGGAAGCAAAACTAAAGTGATGATGCGTCTTGACATCCTTAGTTTATAAGTTGTTAAGGCTACAACGGCGCTATACAACTATGACTGGAATGAATTCATGGAAAGGATGAATGAACACCTCAAGGACGGAATGGTTCGAAAATATCTTTCTTTCCTTTATGGAAGAATGTAGGAGGGAACGATGAATAACTGGATGAAGCTCTTCATTTTCCACCACAACTGCATGAGAAGCAACGAAGAAGATAGGGGACTATCTTTAGGAGACCCTTTAAAGCCGGAGCATCAGAGGCTCGTAAATATGATGAGCCTAAGTTAGAGGCAGACATTCCTCTTATTCAGGGACGACCTTTCGATATACCTTCGAAATTGGATGCCCCTTCACACGGAGTTCGAAGGTATCCCTCCAGCCAAAGGGTGTCTTTAGGACCCTATAGCCACCTTTCGAAGCCAGTATTTTCTCCATCTCATCAATCACGACCTTAGCAACATTGGGGGACGAAAGTTCATCGGAAAGGTGGGCGAAGGAATGGAGGACAATGTTCGAAGCCTTCACCCGCCCGGCGATGTCCAGGATTGCCTCAACGGCCTTCCTGGCGACCTCTGGGGGGCTCCCCTCATCTTTCTTTTCGGAGGATATTAAGACGACGAGGACGGGCTCCTTCACATAACCTCTTCGCCCTCCTTCGTCCACTTCCTCGGAAAAGGGCGTTTTTTGTACGCACTCGTATCGAAAATAGTCGGAATGTAGCATCAGAAGGCGCACGGAAATCCTCCCCTCCGATCACTTTTTTATAACAGCGTTATAGTTAAATATTACGCTTACTTAGGATAACCTGGAGGTTCCGATTCCGAGATCCTCTAGCTTCGACCGTATGGGAGGCGTCGTTACGTGGTTCCGAAGGTTCTGGTGGCGGATTCTGTGCATCCAGAGCTCTTTGAGAGGCTCAAGGAATGCGCTTGCGTGGAAGTAGTCCAAAACCTTTCTCAGGAGACCCTCATCCAGAGGGTTCGCGATGCCGACATTCTTGTCGTCAGGGGACGAACGCGGGTCACGGAGGATGTCATCAAGGCGGCTGGAAGGCTAAAAGCGATCGTAAGAGCTGGAGTCGGCATCGACAACGTGGATCTTAAAGCAGCCATGGAAAGAGGGATCTATGTTTTGAACGCCGCCGAGGCTTCGGCCGATTCCGTGGCCGAGCTCACGATAGGGTTGATGATAGCCCTCGCGAGAAAGATTCCTTTCCTGAATGAATCGATGAGACAAGGCCTTTGGCCCAAGGATATGGGTTTAGGGACTGAGTTGAGGGGGAAGACCTTGGGAATCGTGGGGCTAGGAAGAATAGGCTCAAGGGTCGCAAGGGTCGCCAAGGCTATAGGGATGAAGGTTTTGGCATACGACCCCTACGTTTCAAAGGAAAGGGCCCTCAAGCTCGGGGTCGAACTCGTGGACTTTGAGACACTCCTAAGGTCCTCGGACTTCGTAAGCCTCCATGTTCCCTTGACGACGGAGACTTGGAGACTGATAGGGGAAAGGGAGCTTCAACTCATGAAACCCTCCGCCTTCCTCATCAACACAGCTAGGGGCGGTATTGTGGATGAGGAAGCCCTAGAAAGGGCTCTTCGAAGAGGAAGACTGGCCGGAGCCGCTCTAGATGTCTTCGAAGTCGAACCCCCGCCGCCTGGTAAGGGGCTTTTAAGCCTTGATAACGTCATCATGACACCCCATATTGGTGGTTTTACTGTGGAAGCCCAAGAAAGGATAGCAAGCTGCATAACCGAAGACATCATAAGGGTGATAAGGGGCGAAGAGCCCAGGAATCGTGTTGAGTTGCCGAAGGAAGGAAGGGAACGTATCGAGGAGGGGGTTTAGAGGATGAAGGGAGATAGGAAGGAATGGTAGTATCTCCATATTTATGAAATCCCCTTTAGTCAAAAAGGCTCCTAATGATGCACCCTCCTTCAAAATATAAGTATAAGCAGTTTTGGTCTCGTCTGGGCTAAAAGTAGCATTTATGTGAAAGATGCCGTTTGAATTAGGGATCCCAAGCTCATCTTCAGCCAGCCTAAGGTCTGTATATAGTTCATTATTTCAACCCCATAACGACTTTTTTCTTACTCGTCTCTCAAGGTTCTTTATAATTTTTATTTTCTGGAAGCTTGCCGATCTAATCTAGATAACCTAGATCGCAAATGCTACACTAATAAATATTCTTGTGATTAATTTTTCTTCTAATTAACCTAATTCAAAACTGTATACGCTCTTAATCATAAAGTTGTTGGTGCCCATGAAACGCATGGAGGCTTTTTCCATAGCCAACAAACTTCCTGATTAAGAGCGGTTAAATTAAACTCTTTAACGTATTTTTCCGCAATCTCATATATCGCGTCTCTTACCCTTTTCACTTCATCCCAGCTTAGCCCATAAAGTGAGAGTTTCACGTGCTTACTTAACCTCCTGTGAAGGCCAACTATCCCTCTTCGAATCATTTCTTCAGCTAGAAAAACTTTCCTTTCATGGCTTTTTCAAATCTCCAGAAAAGTTGAATCTCAAAATGTAACAGATGAGGCCTGTGAGGTCTCTCCAATTAATATAACGCCATCTAGCTCCCCATTTCCTCGATAAACCAGTGCACTTTCTTCGGCTCTTCATCCCACTTCTTTATGCGTTCTACTATGCAGGGGCTGAAATGGGGGTATTCCACTCACGCTACAACTGACGAGGTTAGGAATTTACCCTAGTTCCCATCAATTTATCCCCATCATTTGGTATATGTTAAAGGATAGGATGGATAGGATTATCTTGACTGCTAAGCCCCTCCTGGAAACGGCCCTTATGAACCTTTCTCCAAACTC
>Ga0080004_1198834_pt1 | contig 17164 bp, 16 predicted proteins | sample WasSprMetagenome_FD_69207 | JGI IMG/M metagenome (GOLD analysis project Ga0080004, IMG submission 69207) | Sulfidic aquatic microbial communities from Washburn Spring, Yellowstone National Park, USA - WS (SPADES assembly) (version 2) | ecosystem: Environmental > Aquatic > Thermal springs > Hot... | reverse complement strand
AAAAGCTTCACATCCATATCCTGAGAAATCCATCTATCCCTAAACACACTTCGAGGACACATCAAACATAACCCATTACACTTAGTAGTCACTTCAACCTGCAATATACTAAATAAATCATCCACAAAAATAAAAAGACCCACACAGTATAAATTTATCCCAAGAAAAATTAAAAAATACTCCAAAAAGTTCTTTAAAATATATGAACCCATTCAGCATAACCGTTTTTAGATGAACTCCTGCATTACTCTTCTATTCCCTAATCTTCGTTTTCAATGCTATACCTAAATTAACCATAACAGAGTTAAGTGAGAGAAGGGCATGCTCCTCAAAGTTAAACATTTAGAATTGCTTGACAAAACACCAGTATTAAACATAAAGCCATGCTCCTCCAGGATAATCCAGGAACTTATTGCGAAATTATTTAAGCTTTCTTATCTTTATGATTATTTTACAAATAAATTAATAACAAACTCTAGCATTTTAGTTTTGCAACAAGTTCTTAATTAAACTTCCGAAATGATATCAAAAATTATTAAAAAGCAAGGACTAAACATCCACAGGTCAGAGACTTTAAATCTGATAATCAAAGTGCGCACTCATACACATAATATAAAGTAAAACACAACCGTTTATCAGAAGTCAAGAGAAAATTTATTAAGTGAGGTTAATAGAACATTATTAGGGAAACCTTATGAAAAGCTCAATCTCTAGAAAAGCTGAGGATTACCTGAGAATCGTGTATGAAATCGTGGAGACGAAAGGTTATGCCCGTATAAGGGACATTTCTAAAGCTTTAGGAGTTAAACCATCCACAGTTGTGGAAATGATGAGAAAACTTCACGAGCAAGGCCTTGTTATTTATGAAAAGTATGGCGGTGTTACTCTTACATCCAGTGGGAAAATGATAGCCGAAACTGTGAAGAGAAGACATGACACTTTTAAGAAATTTCTGGAAATAATTTTGGTTCCTGATGATGTAGCGGCAAGAGATGCCCATATATTAGAGCATCAGCTTGACCCAAAAACAGTATTGCAGTTCACAAGATTCGTTGAGTTTATTACTCAAGCTACAGAAACCGATCATCCCAAATTCATTAAAAGATGGATTGAAGCATTTAGAGAATACTGCGAAGGTGATAAGCTTTAACGAAAACACTATTTTAAGCTTTTTAAAAGGAATTCTCTAACACTTTTAGGCTTCAGGATATTATCGAACTTTTTTAGGATAAGTTTTAAATTAATCTAAAGCTATCTAAATTTAGGGTGCCCTAAAAGTGCAAACTATGGAGAAGAGACTAAGCGAACTGAAGCCTGGAGAGAAGGGCATCATCACGCGAGTCGAGGGATCCAGCGCTGTTAAAAGAAGACTGTTAGATATGGGATTAGTGAAAGGTACAGAGGTGACTATGATCAGGAAAGCTCCACTCGGAGACCCAATAGAGTTCCTTGTGAAAGGATATAATCTGAGCTTAAGAAAGGTGGAAAGTGATAACGTCTATGTCTCCATTAAGGAGAGATCTTGAAAATGGCAGCAACTATTCCGCTTGCAATGCTTCAAGAAAACTGTGAAGCAATTGTAGTAGAAGTTAATGGTGGTATGGGTTTAATTAGAAGATTAGCTGAATTAGGTTTCACGAACGGGACGAGAGTGAAGGTTTTGCATTCAACTCCTCCCGGTCCAATATTAGTGATGGTTAGGGGCTCGAGAATAGCACTTGGTAGAGGCTTAGCAATGAAAATAATGGTCAATCCTTTGGAGGCGACATAATATGGAGATAAGGGTTGCACTAATAGGAAATCCAAATGTCGGCAAAAGCCAAATCTTTAACAACCTAACTGGTGGGAAAGCTCACGTTGGGAATTGGCCTGGAAAAACTGTGGAGAAGAAGGAGGGAAAATGCTTTCATAAAGGCATAGAGATGCATATAATTGACTTACCCGGGACATACAGCCTAACCGCACACTCGATAGATGAATTAATAGCAAGGGACTTTATAGTTGAAGAGAAGCCCGATGTCGTAATAGACATTGTTGATGCCTCCAACCTTGAGAGGAATCTTTACTTAACACTTCAGCTCCTAGAGCTTAAAGCAAATATAGTAATTGCATTAAACAAATGGGACGTGGCAGAGAGTCTAGGCTACGAGATAGATGCAAAAGAACTCTCCAAACTATTAGGAGTCCCTGTCGTTCCAACGATCGCTACTGAAAAGATAGGAATGGAAGAACTTAAAGACGCTGTAATTGAAGCCGCAAAGGTCAAGGAAGAAAGAAGAGAACCTACAATCAATTACGGAAAACCTTTCAATGAAATTATCTTGAAAATTGCATCCATACTCCAGAAGGATAAAGATCTTTCAAGCAAATACCCTGTCATATGGTTAGCAATAAAACTCTTAGAATCAGATGAAGAAGTTCTAAAACTTATTGATAAAAGCCCATGTAAAGAGGAGATAATGCAACAACTTTCAGATGCAAAGAAAATTTTAGGAAAAGACATAGAGACTGCCTTAGCTGAGAAGCGATATTCAATCATAGGTGAAGTTATATTACCTAAAGTCTTGAGGGGTGCTAGATCATTAACGCTCACAGACCTATTAGATAAGGCATTTCTGAGCAAACACCTTGGCATCCCGATATTCTTAGCCTTGTGGTGGGCCCTCTTCCGCTTCACATTTGACGTTTCAGCTCCATTTTCAGATCTAATCCACATATTATTCTCAAAACTTGGGGAGATAGCAAGCATGTATATCAGTGAACCACAATTAGCTTCATTTGTAGCTGATGGCATCTTTGGTGGATTAGGCGGAGTTTTAGTCTTTCTACCTCCAATATTCTTCCTGTTCCTTGGACTGGCATTGCTTGAAGACAGCGGTTACATGGCTAGAGCAGCTTTCGTGATGGATAGAATAATGCATAAGCTCGGGTTACATGGAAGATCCTTCATCCCCATGCTCATAGGATTTGGATGCAATGTCCCAGCAGTCATGGCGACAAGGACGATTGAGCGTGAGGAGGACCGTATATTAACAATCCTCGTGAACCCTCTGATGTCTTGTAGCGCAAGGTTACCAATATATGTTCTCATAGGCTCCGCTGTGCTCGGAGCTTATGCAGCCGCAGGCATATACTCTATGTACATACTCGGGATTGTGCTTGCCATCTTGATGGCACTACTTTTCAGGAGGACAATTCCCTACTTCAAAGGTAAACCCTCTCCCTTTATCTTAGAACTGCCATTGTATGCTATGCCAACAATAAAAACCACATTGATTCATATGTGGGAGAGGGGTAGCCTCTTCCTGAAGAAAGCTGGCACGATAATTTTCCTCGGTATAATTACTGTGTGGTTCCTGTCTAATTATCCATGGGAGACTGTACATCAGGGAGGCAAAGTCGTATTAGAAAATTCATATCTGGCTATGCTGGGAAGGTTTGTTGAACCTGCTCTTCATCCACTAGGCTTTAACTGGATGGCAGCAGCTGCCTTATTTTTCGGCTTCATAGCAAAAGAGATAGTTGTCGGGACGTTCGCAGTATTCTTTGGTCTAAGTGAAGAAGCTGGAGGAGAACTAAGTGAGACTCTTCGGTCAGCTGGAGTATTCACACCTGTGACTGGAGTGGCTTTTATGGCTTTCTCACTCATTTACACACCATGCATTGCTACTCTTGGCGTTATTTACAGAGAGACCGGCTCGTGGAAATGGACGATTTTCACAGTAATCTATGAATTGATCTTAGCGTATACGGTTGCTTTTATCATAGTCACTTTTGGAAGACTAATTGGATATGCTTAGGGGGAATTATGCGTGAGGCAAAAAGTTGAAAATAGATGGATTGTCATCTACGCTGTGAGCCTCGGAATCGCATACATTATTCTTGGAGTAGTAGAGTTCACGCTAGGAATATACAATTTACTTTCACCAATGAATAATGTGAACCTTATAGGAGTAGTACCAGCAGACATTTTCGGAGGATTTGCAACACTCGTTATCGGAGCATCATATTTTAGTGCCGTATCACTATTGAGAGGGAAACATGAATCATTAGGATACATTCTTGTCGGATTACTTTTATCAGCCGTCTTCGGAATTATATACCTACTAATTGTTTGTGCAGATGGATTTGAGACTTTATTAGCTTCTTTGGAAGGAAAAACATGGACATGGGAGTGGTTGACAAGTGGTAGTGCAGGCACTGGCTTACTAAGGCCAGAAATTTGGTTCTTTTTTATGTCGCTACCCTTGGCTTATTTAACTTTAAGAAAAACAAAAAAGAGAGTTCAATATGCCTAGAAATCATGAATCCTTATAAATGAGAGACTTACCGCTTCAATGGAGAAGTATTTATAGGCTATTGCAGAAGCTAGAAGTTCCAAATAGATATGTTGATATATTTTGCGGAAAAGTTCCAAGAAACGTTTTAGCAAGACTTCAGCTTAGAGAAATTGAAGTAAAATCTATGAGAAAGCTAACCTTAAGGTTTTGGACCTGGCAACTTAAGGCTTATTAAGCTTCACTAAAGATGTTTGTAAATATCTGCGAATACCTCTAAATGTTTTTACACAAAATAAAATTAACATTCACAACACCAAAAACACTACAAAACCAAATAAAAAACTACTTCTTCTCCTCTTCCAACTCACTCAAAGCTATACCTCTCATTATTGATGCATATATAAGCAACTTCCACACTTCAGGTATCTTACCACCATACTCACTAACCAACTTCCTAGCAATACTTCTCAATTCATCAGCCTCCTGAAGCGACAACTTCTCCTTATTAATTAACTCCTTCAACCTCTGCGCCTCTTCCTTCGTTAAAGGATTCACCAAAGACATAGCAGAAAGTCTAACCAATTCATTTTTAACAAACGTCACATCCCTCACATCAAGAATCTTCCTAAAACCAAGAAACTCAGCAAAAAACTCCAACTGATTCTTCGTAGATTCAATAATATCATTTATACTTCGTACAATAACATTAAGACGCTCCTCCATACGCCTACCCCTTGCATTAATATCCTCCATCATACCCTCAACATATTTAAACCTCTCATTAATCTGGATAAACCGTTTATCAACCTGTTCAAATCTATTATCAATCTGAGCAAACTTTCCATCAATTTGGACTAGTCTTTCATCTATTTGAGTAAACCTCTTATCGATTTGGGCAAGTCTCTCATCAATTTGAGCAAACCGTTTATCAATTTGGGCGAATCTCTCATCAATCTGAGCAAACTTTCTTCCTAACCAATAAGCTAAGGATGATATTGACGTGATTACAATTACTATTAACCCTAACATTCCAATAAGCAATACTTCATCCGCCACTAAATACTCCAATTTTATAATGAACAAAGACATATATAACAATTTACCAGTCCATAATTTCATAAAACAACACTTTAAAATACTTTTAGATTCCATACCTTTTAATAACGAATCTGTTGTAAAATCATATGTTCATAGAGTCTCATGAGAGTTAGTTTGATATTTCTAGTCTCATGTACGTAGTTTATATATTTAATTTGAGGATTTTGTGATGAGTTCTTTAGCAGTACTTCTTTAATGTATCATAATTTAAGTTATGAAAAGTAGTAAAATATAAATTAAGAAAAAATAGATAAAATATGAAAGATGAGGGGTACAGATTTTCCACTAATAACTGTTGGTATAGTGGTATTAAATAGAGAATATGTGATCGATGCAATGCTGAAATCTTTGATGAATCAAAAATATCCCCATAATAAAATTTATGTTGTTGTAGTCGATGGTGGTAGTAAGGATCAGACAGTTAAGATTATTAGAAAATTGTTAGAAGAGTCTGATTTTTTAGGTTATGAAATTATTATTAAGCAATGTAATATTCCTGAAGGAAGAAATATAGTTATAGAAAAAATGAGAGGTGATATTTTAGTCTTTTGGGATAGTGATGTAATAATGGGTCCTGACGCATTATATGAACTTATTAAGCCAATTATTGAAGGAAAAGCAGACATATCTTCAGCTAAATTTGAGTACGTAATTATCAACTCAACAAAAGAGCTAGAAAATTATTTAGAGAAAGTCTCGGTTGAAAAAAGATCTGATACAAAAATTGTTGAAACTCCTTCAGTAAGTATGGGACAAACAGCTATTTCTAAAAATGTTCTAAAAAGTATTCATTTTGACACAGATCTTACTTATAAAGAAGATTATGATTTTTCAGTACGAGCACGTAAAAAAGGATTTAAAATTGTAATAGTGAATAATGTTTTAGCATATGATATAAATCTAAGAGAAGAATATTATAGTGATATATATATAAATATGCCACTTAAAGATTACTTAAGAGGTCTTAGAAAAAAAGCAAGAGCGTACGTTTTAGGTATAAACTTTAAAGTAAGCATAAAAGATATGATAATATTCTTCCTAAAAAATAAAAGATTTCTATTTTATCTTGGGTATATTCCTATTATTACATTAACACTTTATGGTTTATTAATAAATAATATATTCTGTATTTTAATCTACCCAGCTTATATAACATTTTATATCTTTTGGCAAACAAAGAAAAGAAATTTTAAACAAATTTTAAAGTCTACAACAAGAAGTATGATAGCTGGTCTTCCATTTAGTTTATTAATTACTTACTATTTCATTAAATATTCGCTAATTAAGAAATAAACCCTAGTTTTCACCATATTATAGATATTCTCTACAGAAGACCACAACACAAATTTTACTTGATTAGGAATTATTGTAAAATAATAAAATCTGCTGTGTTGCATGGTTCTTAATATGTTCTTCTCTTAGCTAGAGTCTTATATTAGATCAGCAACTGAAAATATTGTATATCTTACTCTAATCCCTACTATCAAAAGTCATACCTTAACACATGAATATAAAAAGGTCTAACTAAAAATCTTCTACACGCTCAAATCATACAATAATAAACCTTTGCATTTAAATATCTTACGGTTATTATCTAAGTGAATGCTAAATGTCTAACCATCAAGTGCAACAGAGTAATAAATATTCGGGTATAGCCATAGCATGGAGTAAGGTGCATCGGAGAACAGAATGGTTAGCTGAACTCTTAAAACTAAGACTCATAAAATTTGAGGAAAGACCACCTTACCTAAGATCATTTAAAAACACCATAAAATCACTTACAAACTCAAAAAATGATATAGTCTTGATTCAAGGCACTCATGGCCCCTTAGCCCTACTATCAACCTCATTTCAGAATACTTCACACTACATTTCCCTAATTGACTTGCACTCAGGATTCATCATACCATCCAGCTGGAAAAGCTTCATACTTACACTACCATTCAGAAACACCCTCAACAAATTTAACATAATAATCACACACAACGAACACATAATAAAACTCTTACCCAAACAAGCACAAAAAAACGCTATCACAGTCTACGACCCACCACTCGAACATTCATGCAAGACTAAAATGCGAAAAGAAAATTTTATAATAGTCTTTCCTTCGGGAGGATTACCAGATGAACCAATACAAGAAGTAACAAACGAATTCAACAAAAAAGCTAAACATATTAATGCAGTACTATACGTGACAGGCCCCCATGAACCAAGAAAAATAGGAAACGTAATATACACAGGGTTTTTACCAAGAAACTCATACCTCAACCTACTTTGCAACGCAGACATAGTACTCGCATTAACATCAAGAGAATACACAGTAGTGGGTGCTGCTTGGGAAGCATTATACTTGAACATACCCATGATCCTCAGCATGACCAACACACTCCATACCATATTCCAAAAAGCTGGAGTATTTATCAAAGATGCTAAAGAACTTGTTGATACCGTAATAGAACTGTATGAAGATCAAGATAAATTGCTCAAATATAAAGAACAAGCCAAACTACTCAGTATGCATTACAGAAAAATACAAACAGAACAAACAATAAAACTTATCGAACTAATTGAGAACTACCTAAATGATTTCATTCAACATTAAAACATTAACTTTATTTTATTAATACATAAGTATAATATGAAACATAATGCCAGAAACAACCAAAAACAATAAGATCAATAATCCACTAGTCTCTATAATATGGGTCAATTATAACAGCTCAAAAATACTAAATATTGTAAAAATGTCACTCCTCAGCATCAAAAAACTCAATTACAAGAACTATGAACTAATCATTGTAGATAATGCTTCAACCGATGGCAGTTTCGAGCAAATTAAATCTTATTTAAAAAGCATCGGACTCAAAGCTAAAATCGTTAGAACCAAACATAATCTAGGCTTTACAGGAGGCAATAACATCGGATACCTAATGCGCAATCCAAAATCAAAATACATAGTCCTATTAAACAATGACGCAATAGTCTATCCTGATAGCTTAACCAAAATGGTTCAAGCAATGGAATCTGATCCAAAATGCGGAGCATTACAAGGAATAATACTATGGCTAGGAAAAAATTCAATATACTCCGCTGGCGTTGGTATTGACGAATTCATGTTCACATATGAGATTATGCTATCAGATTTAAAGTATGAGGATGGTTATTACATCTCCTATAGTCATGGTTGTTATTCTATTTATCGTGCCGAAGCATTAGAGAAATTGGGAAAAGTACCATTCATTTGGAGCATGTTTGCATACTTTGATGATAATATTTTAGGCATAAGACTATGGAATATGGGATATACTGTCAAATGCATACCTCATATAACAGCAAAACATTTATGGAGAGGAACATTCAGAACAGTAAGTGCGGGATGGGCTTATTATCACTGGGTGAAAGGATGGATGGCATCCTTAATCATCAGCAACAGCAGGTTCAAGAAATCATTAATAGCATATATTATCCTCATGTTTAGAACATTAATAAAATATTTACCAATAATTCCATATTCAGGGCTTAAACCATTCATTTCAGGCTTGAGGGACGGTATTTCTGCGGGATATTATTTGAGAAAAATTGGATATACTTTAGATATATATAAAATCCCTCTCATAAAACGAAACATATCAATCATAAGAATAACACCATTTTACTTCATAATCAGAGCATTTATTAAACGCTTATCTATAACAACCCCTAAAGATTTTTATTTTTATCAATATGAATAACATTAATACCAGAATGCTTCTCTCCTAATCTTTTACAATCTCTCTCGAAACATAATTACTTTTCATTCTTCTCAAAAACTTAAGAGTTCCTCCAACATATTCATGAAGCCAAAAACCATATCACGAAAAGCAATAATCCTATTTGTCTTAAATGATTAGCAACAATTTTGTGCATGTCTATTAGTTTTATTAATTTAGTTTTTAAATTAAGTATGTCTTCTTAGTAAGGATATGTTTTATACTTCAAGCATTAAAGTTGCTTTTACCTAGCATTCATTGAATAGAGAGTTATGTTGGAATTCTCTATTTATTACTAATCTCCGGTTTTAAACATGTTCTAAATCCTGTACTAATTACAAAATCTAAAATTCTGAATTAAATATTCAACTAATTTTTCGGCAAGCAAAATTACATCAACAAACTTTCCAACTTCAATATTAATATCCTTAAGTTACTACATCCGAATTAACTATGAATAGGCATGATAGTTTTTTACTTGTCAACTTAAATGATGAGTTATTTTTATTAGTCTTTAATACTAGTGACAAGTAGTAGTTAATATGAGGAAGAAAATAGTTTTTGTCATGCATAGTACAAATTTAGCAGGTGGTGTAAGGGCCATTTTTGAGATTTCAAATGGATTGGTAGATAAGGGTTATGATGTTAAAATAGTTGCATTAGGGGGAGATCATACATGGTTTAAGTTAAGAGCTCCAGTTATTTATCTAGAACCATCTTCAGTAGTTAAGGCGTTAATTAACCTATATCGCATCATTAAGTTTAAGAAAGCAAAAAGTACTTATTTAGATATTGAACGATTTGCTAAGAGATTTGGTTTTCATGTTGATTTAGTTAGTGTTTTAGCTGAAAGTTTGGCTAAGCTTGAGTCAGATGTGGTTATAGCCACATGGTATCCTACAGCTCTCTCTGTTTGGCTTGCTAAAGTACCTAAGCCTTTCTTCTTTATGCAAGATTTTCCAGAACTCGTTGAAGAGACTATGGGGTTTATAGGCCTTAGACTTTTTGAACTAACGCTTCACTTACCATTTCACTTCCTAGCAGTCTCAACATATACTAAAGATCTTATTCTTAATTATAATGAAAATGCCAAAATTAGCATTACAGGTGCTGGTGTTAATTTGAATGTTTTTTATCCAAGGAAAAATAAAGCTATAGATTCTAAGAATAAGCACGTAGTGATGATTATACTCAGAGATATGAAGTTTAAGGGTGGTGATATAGCTATTAAAGCCTTAAATCTTGTTAATAAAAAACTACCAATACACGGAATAATAATCTCTAATAAACGTACAGTTGACAGAATCTTCAGAATTGTTAAACCTGACTTCGAATACTCAATCTTTAGCAAACCGAATGACGAATTGCTAGCGAGTTTATATTCATCAAGTGATGTGTTTTTATTTACATCATATAAAGAAGGTTTCGGATTACCACCACTTGAAGCCATGGCCACCGGTACTGCCGTAGTGACTACTAATTGTGGAGGAGTGAATGACTATGCAGTTAATGATTATAATGCGTTAATAGTACCTCCAGGAGATCTGCAAACGATTGCAGAATCTGTGCTTAAAATACTTAATAACAATAAACTTAAAGATAAATTGATTCAAGGTGGCCTTGAAACAGCTAAGAACTGGACATGGAATAAAGTAGTTAACAAAATCGAGGAAGCGATTAGAAGCGATAATTAATGAGACCATTAATTTCCGTAGTAGTTGCGGCATATAACAGGCATAAATTCCTCCTCAACGCACTAAGAAGTATTGTCAATCAGAGATTTAAGGGTTATGAAGTAATTGTAACGAAGAATTTCCATGATGAAGTTATCGACGATTTTATCAGGAGATATGGGTTTAAAGAGGTATTTATTGATACAAAATACTACGGTGAACAATTAGCCACCGCAATTGAGGAAGTTAGGGGAGATGTGGTCTCATTCCTTGAGGATGATGATGAGTTTGAGCAGGATAAGCTATACTGGATCAAGAAGATATTCACTCAGTATAAGGCAGTCTCATTCTTCCATGATGCGCGTAGATATATTAATGAGAGAAGTGAAATAATATCTCTTAAGGATCCAAAATACCGCTCAATAATATTAAGCTTGGAGAGTATACTCCGCATAGAGATGTCATAATTAATCCAAGTAACATGAATCATATTAAATATTTACTCAGTTATCATGGTGCTATTGCCACCGTAAGCTTAATGTCAATAAAAACCGAGTGCATAAGAGCTAAGCTGAGACACTTAAGGAGGATAAGTATTAGTGTTGAAAGTTTCATACCAGCGGTGGCCAGCGAATATGGATTGTTGTACCACATGTCACGTAAATTAACGAGATACAGAATACATAGTTATAATACGTCAATTCCATTTAATGAAATTGATAAATTACGTAGATCATTCTTTAATTTAAGAAGAGCTATTGATGATCATGAACTTATAATTAATGAGACAATTTCAAGAGACAACAATTTAAGACTCGTAATTAGACTTTTAGAACTACAGGCTAAGTATACGTTATCAACTTCTAGGTTTAGAAAAATATTTAATGATACCATGATAAGACCGCATGAAATCTATGAGCTTTGTAAGCTTAAAGGTAGATATGAAATGAGTTATAATTATTATGAGTTTCTGTCTTGTTTAACTAGGAGGCTAGCTCGTCTACTATATGCTACTGTGGTTCATTAATGTTTTTACTTCATATGTACTGCATCCTTTACATGATTGAATTTCATTACTCTATACAGCGTATAGTTGCTATTCTGCTAGGTATCTGATAACTCTTTTGTGCTTACCTAATCAATGTACCTCAATAGTTAACTGCTCAATTAATCTCTTATTTAAGGTCCTCTACATTTATCTGTGCAATTTTATAAGATCAATTTAGTAACGCTTTTTCTCATTAGATGCTGTAATGCATGACTTTACTTTCCTCTTGGTCATGTATCTTATAATACTAGATTTAAAATTAATTCTATTTTACTCCAATCTCTATTATTAGAAACCATATCTCAATGCATGAACATAAGAAGGCCTGAAAACCTATATGGCACACTTAAATTATGCGGCACAATAAATATTTTGTAAACATGAGATTACTCATAACAAAATATAATTTGTTTAGTGATTAATTTTTGGAATTATCTTAGTTTCTAATTACCTTAAAAGATTTTAAGTAATAGCGGCGAGATCATAACAAAGCATAAAAATATATAAATAAATAAAACACTAAAATATGATATAAAATGCTTGATAATGATTTAATCACATTTCAAACGGTCATAAAAATTATCCAGGACGTTAAAGAGAACCACAAAAAAACTTTAATCACCAAAATAGAACATTCTCAGCGATTTTCTCATCTTACAAAGATGATATACAAAATCATTAGACAAAGCTTACATGCTTTAAATTTAGAGCTAAAGTATATGCCTAAGATGTACGAAAAATATTTGTTTGGTAATATTGAAAAACAGTTTTGCTATGATTTTTTAATTTATTGTTTGATGCATGCTGATGACCTTTTCTTTGATTTAAGATATTTTGCTAATGAAGATAGAAAAGAGATTCTTAAATTCATTAGAAACAAAATATATGGTGCGCTCATGGATAGTGCAGAGAAACATGAATTATTTGATAATATAGATTTAAAGTATCAGGAAGAGTACATGATAATGGAGAAAAAAATTCAAAGAAAAAATAAGATTTATATGTTGCAATTAAATGAAAAAACATATGTACTTCCAATTAAGCACTTTGAACCTGTAGTTTTTTACCATAAATATGGGATTTTTGAACTACCAAATAAAGTTAAAGAATCTATTATTGGCAAAGATATAATTGATGTTGGAGCATTTATCGGCGATACAGCGTTAATATTAAATGAATTAAACCCTAAAAAGATTTATGCTTTTGAACCTGTAAAAGAAAATATACAATTTTTAGAAAAAACAATCAAATTGAACAGTCTTAAAAACATTACAATAATAGGGAAAGCTTTAGGATCTAATGAAAGTGCATCATATATAGTTCCATCAGGTAGTGCATCTTTTATAAATGATCTTGGATTTTATAAAGTGAATATCATCAGATTAGATGATTTTGTCGAAAAGAACTCATTACAAATTGGTTTAGTAAAGATAGATGTTGAGGGATTTGAGCTTGAAGTTATTAAAGGAGGCATAAAAACCATACAAAAGCAAACTCCTACCCTCATAATCTCGCTCTATCATACAGGAAAAGACTTCTTCGAAATCCCAAAAATATTAAAAACACTAGTTCCAGAATACAAATTTAGATTCTTAAACCTAAATAGAGCAAGCGCAACAGCTGAAAGAGTTTTAATAGCATATGTTGACAACAAAAATAGCAACAAAGAGAATTCAATAATTAAGAAAACATAATAAAATTTAGGTAGTATTTCTGAATAAATATCATGAATATTAAAAATAATCGCTATAGTAGCGGGTTAGTATGCATTTTTCAGATAAGTAAATATCTAGAATGATAGAAAGAGATTTCTATGGAATTCATTGTAAAACTTCAAGCATTAATATACATGTTACTTCTATGAACATCATGAAACTGAAATTAACCTCTCATACTTATAACCTCAAAAACTTCAACCATACAAAGAATCTTTTAATAGCACCCCTCACTTATATCCTTATATTGATCGTGTCTGTTATAATGATGGTGTGAATGGATGCATATAGTGATTACTGGTGGTGCTGGTTTTATTGGAGGTCATTTAGCGATTTATTTAAAAGAACGTGGGTATAAAGTTACATGTATAGATAATTTATCCAGAGCATCTAAATCAACGATCAAAACACTTGAAAAAGAAAAAATACCATTAATAATTAGCGATATCAGAGAAACCAACAAACTCTTGGAAATTTTTAAAGACGCTGATACTGTAATACATACTGCTGCCTTAATAAGCGTTGAAGAATCAATTAAAAATCCATCACTATACTTGGATAATAATACAATAGGCACAGCATCAGTCACAAAAGCATGCATCGATGCATCAGTTCGTAGACTTATTTATTTAAGCTCAGCCGCAGTATACGGAGATCCGATCAAACTGCCAATAGACGAAGATCATCCAACAAACCCTCTCTCACCATACGGTCTCAGCAAATTATTCGGTGAAGAAATCATTAAAACCCTCTCACGATTATATCCATTCGACTACATAATCCTAAGACTTTTTAATGTTTATGGACCCGGACAATCCGAAGAATATGCAGGCGTAATAACTAAGTTTATCAATAGAGTAAGAAATCAACTTCCACCAATAATTTTCGGTGATGGTGAGCAAACAAGGGATTTCATACATGTTAACGATGTCTGTCATGCCGTTGAATTAGCAATTACAACCAAAAATACCAATAATGTTTATAATATTGGCTCTGGAACAGCTACTAAAATTAAAGAACTCGCACAGCTCATCATGAACATAGCAAACATTAACAGCGAACCTATTTACTCAGCCCCAAAACCAGGCGATATAAAACATAGTTACGCTAATATAAATAAAGCAAGAAAACTACTTAACTTCACACCAAGAATAAACCTTGAAAAAGCTTTAAAAGAACTCATGCAAACATCATGAACATACAATATTCCTTTTAAAAATATTACTTCATTAATAGAAATAAAATTCATCATTTAAACTTATAACCACATATGAAAGAAATTTTCTAAGAACTCAATAAATCATACATAAATTGCACGAAAGAACTTAAAAAACTTTATAAAGATATACTATGTGAATTGTTTTAAGCGATATGACCTCAGACGATACAAAAATAGCAAAAGTTATAGATACCGCCAAGACAGCAGCAAAAGGAAGCATACTCGTTTTTGTTGGTAACACACTCTCAACCTTTATCCTAATGATCGCCTCAATAATCATAGCCAGATTACTCGGACCATCAAATTATGGCTTATACTCAATCACACTCATCCCCATCTCACTCTCCCTACTTTTCACAGACTTCGGCGTCCGCTTCGCCCTCACCAAGTTCATAGCCAACCTCAGAGCTGAGAGAAAATATGACATGATAAACGGTCTCATAAAAGCCGGATTTTTATTCGAAGTACTCATTTCCTCCATAATATTCATACTAATGATACTATTTGCAGATATTATAGGCACATACCTATTAGGTAGATCTGACACCGTCTTCCTCATTCAAATAGCATCATTGGTCATTATTGGCAGCACACTAGTTACCACAGTTAATAGCATATTTATCGGTTTTGATCATATGAACCACTACAGCTTAATTAGCATAATCCAAGCAATCATCAAACTAATATTAGGTCCCACACTCATAATACTCGGCTTTGGCGTACTTGGTGCCCTAATTGGACACATCGCAGGTTACATGATCGCTGGCATTATAGGAACATTACTAGTTTTCAGCATGTATAAATATCATGGAGATATTAATTTCTCCAACCACTTAATTCCCATGATCAAATACGGAATACCCCTTTATACGTCCGGATTCATAAGCGGTTTACTAGGACAATATGCATCCATCATTCTTGCCCGCTCAGTTTCTAATATTGAAATCGGAAATTATTATGTAGCCACAGTCTTCTCCACAGCCATCAATCTCCTCATCACCCCAATATCCACCGTTTTATTTCCAGCATTTTCAAAATTCAACATAAATCATGACCAAAACGAACTAAAAATAATTTTCACCAACTCCCTAAGATACGCCCTCTTCCTCATCATTCCTGCATCAACATTCATTACCTTCAACTCCCCCGAACTCATTAGAACATTTTACGGTTCAAATTACCTCGACGCACCCCCATATCTAACATTATACTCCATAACATTTTACTTCTCAGGCTTCTCACTAGTCCTTAGCAACTTCTTTAACGGAATAGGCAGAACCGATATATCACTCAAAACAACCACAATCCAACTCCCCTTCATAATCTCATTAGTACCACTCCTCACATGGTTTTATAGAGTCCCAGGCTTCATACTAGCATCAATAATCTCCAGCCTAATAGGCCTAACCTATTTAGGGTGGACAGCATACCATGAATATAACTTAAACCTCAACCTAAAATATGCACTCAAAACATTAACAATAAGTATAATATCCTCCTTACCAGCACTCACCCTAACATTCATCCCACACCATCTCATCAGACTCATCACCTCAGCAATCATATTTATCATAATATACTTAACACTAGCACCCCTAATGAGAATCATAGAAAACAAAGACATCAACAACCTAACACTAATCACAAAAGACAGCAAACTCACATCAACAATCTTCACAATCGCCCTATCATACGAAAACTATATACTATCCAAACAAAAACAATCATAATACTACATCAAGTTACATATTAGAAAATCATAAAGAAATACCATTACATCAAACATATTATAACAAGATACATATCGCAGAATTCTTAAAGAAATAAGAAACTTAAAACAATGAATAACAGCATCCTAAATTAAAGAGTTTAGTCATGACTGATTCTCAAATTTCCAAATAGTTTTACAAAAATCTGAAATTATGAACTTAAATAAGATGGTACTATACTAAAAAATTTCTATTAGTAAGAATAGATAATTTATCCCTAAAATATTAAGAAGAAGATAAAATGTATTATATGCACAAAAACATAATATAATATAGTAAAGTATTTAAACATATAATACCAAACTATAGTGAGGCGTGAGCATGTTCACGTATAATGATTTGCTGGGTTATATGAAACGGGCGTTGAGGAATGGTTCTTGGTTCAAACTACCAAGATTAGAGCGAGCATTATATAGAGCATCATTAATACTAGCAAAAATGAAGGGTAAAATCCTCAACGCCGACCTTATAACCCAGCTTTTAGAAATTATTGAAAAATTATTAACACCCAAAATGAGAATCATGAAATTAGGCTTCCAAAAAGCCAAAGAATTAATCACCGCATACAAAAAGGGTTATTTATCATGGTGCCCCGAACTCCTAGAATGGT
>Ga0080004_1074847_pt1 | contig 17166 bp, 20 predicted proteins | sample WasSprMetagenome_FD_69207 | JGI IMG/M metagenome (GOLD analysis project Ga0080004, IMG submission 69207) | Sulfidic aquatic microbial communities from Washburn Spring, Yellowstone National Park, USA - WS (SPADES assembly) (version 2) | ecosystem: Environmental > Aquatic > Thermal springs > Hot... | reverse complement strand
CCGGCATGAGTGGTATCCCTATGGAGAACACGATTACGATTGCTATGAGTGTTGCTCCAACGCTACGAGTTAGTCTAAATGGCACTGCGTGAAGTACTAATCCAAGTGCTATCAATACTGGTGCACCAGCATAGAGCATTGTTGACACGTATGTCGAGACTATTAATGTAGTTAGAGATGTTGAGACAAGACTTGTTAATTGACTTAGAAAACCCCCAGCTAAGAAGCTGAAACCTGCTTTCGACAATGCGAATCCAATGGTTTTTAACAACACTAGGAGTATTAGTAGAGCTTGTATTTTATCGAGTATCCAGGCTGTGTAGATTGCCCAGTTAGACCCTAAAAGCCCACCTATATAGTCTATTAACTCAAGGAGGACTCTATATGAGAAGACTAGTATAGCGGAGAATAATCCATCACTCACCAGGCTCCTTCCAATTTTCTTAACTAGGAGAAAAGGCAGTGGCAGTGCTTTCAATAGTAAGCCAGTTACATAGGATAACACAGATAAGTAGAATGCAAGCTCTAAGAGATCCATTTAAACACCATAGCATTATGGCATAGTGGGGGGTTGAGGCATTGGTAGCTGGATTGAAGACGCAATGTACGCTACTATGGCGAATACCGTTGTCCCCATGGCGAGCCAGAAGGCAGCCCATATAGCGTCTTCAACAAACCTACCCCCTAGCTTCTTAACGCGTAGGAATGGTATTGGGAGCCCCTTAATGAGCCAGCCTACAACCCATGCTAAGAGAAATACAAACCAAGCTATAATAACCACTATTCCTATGAGTCCCTTGACAAACTCAACTAAGTCCATTATTTACACCAATAAAGTAAATATAATGCTTTAAGAGGGGGGATGTCCGAAAGTATTGTGTAAAGGTGGTTTATTGAAGCACTCTTGGCCTTGGAAAGTTAAGTTGTATTGGGATCCATGGAGGAACACGCCTATAATTAAGCCTAGGCAGGAGGAGATAGATTTACTCTATCAATTAAAGTTGAGTGAGCCGGGTGATTTAAGGCCTGCTTTTAGAGGGGACTATGAGAAGCTAAAGAACGCAATAATATACGAGTTTGGAAGCGTAGAGTTATACCAGAGGTTTTTTGAGGGTAAATTTACACTACTCAACAAGGTTCCACACTGGGATATAATGTATGAAGTTGTGAGCTCAGGGAATGTGGTTGGGCAATTATACTATGATCCATTCATGGAGAAGTGGAGGTTTAGACTTACATTTCAAGGTGCTTACATAGCACTCAACGAGGGACTAGTAGACTATGTGAGAACACAGCCGCCGATATACACGGGTAAGGAGGTAGAGTCGAGTACTAGCACTAGTAGTAGGCAGGTAGTTGTTGTTGATGAAAAGAACAATATAAGAGGGGTGGCGTCGGTTGAAGGGAGTAGAGTGGTTGTTTCAAAGGTATTCCACGAGAGGTTTCTCCCCGTTGAAACAAGTAATAATAATCCCTCAATTGAGGATGTATTAAAGTACAATATAGAGGGGTTGACGCAGCTCGAGGAGAAATCCATAAAATACTTGAATAGACTTAGGAAAAGGTATAGTGGATTAAGTGCGGTTGTTTCGTATTCAGGGGGTAAAGATAGCTTAGTAGCCTTAGATCTAACATACAGGGCTCTTGGGGATCTAGAGGTAGTATTCAATGATACCGGCTTGGAGCTGCCTGAAACACTTAGAAACGTAGAGGAAGTTGCCAATCACTACGGCACTAAACTACACATAGCTACAGCTGGAGATATCTTCTGGAGAGCCGTCGAGGTCTTTGGGCCTCCTGGAAAAGACTATCGTTGGTGCTGTAAAGTCGCTAAGTTAGTTCCAATTGCTAGGTTAACGAAGACTAAGTGGCCTGGTGGAGCACTGAATATTGTTGGTCAAAGGGCTTATGAATCGCTTGATCGGGCTAAAAGCCCACTTGTGTGGAGGAATAAGTGGATACCCCACATGGTTAGTACAACGCCTATACAGTACTGGAGCCAGCTCGCTACATGGCTCTACATTTACAGGTACAAGCTACCGTACAATAAGCTATATGAAGAGGGGTTTGATAGACTAGGATGCTATCTATGTCCCTCATGTGCACTAGCAGAGTATAGTGAGGTTAAGAGAATATACCCCGAGCTATGGGAGAAGTGGGATAGTGTACTAGAGAAGTGGCGTGTAAGGCTAGGCCAGCCACGTGAATGGGTAAAGTATGGTTTATGGAGATGGCTCACACCGGCAACAGCGAAGAATAGAATTACCCACCACCTCGAAAACTACACTGTTGACTGGAGGAAAGAGTATTCTCTAAGATTACAGAGTAGCACTGCTAAGTTAACACCAATATCGATTAATAAATACGGTGAGGAGATCGTCGCGGAGTTCAACGAACAAGTGATCCCCAGCGACAAGAGAGAACTATATATTAAAAACGCCACTGCGCTGGGCTTCAAGATCAATAGTGAAGACCCACTAGTCGTGTCGAGGAAAGGGGTGCATAGCTTTCTAGGTAATAGTATTCGTGTAAAGCCTGCCGGCGATAAACAAGTCCTCGAGGAACTAGTAGATCTATTGAAGATTGCGTATAGGCTGAGAGCCTGTGTTTACTGTGGGGCATGCGTTCTGTGGACGCGTAGAGGATCAGTTGTGTTAACACATAGTGGGCCCCAGCCATTAGTTGAGCTTAGCGATAAAGAGAGAGTAGTGTATGTAGAAGTATGTCCAATAAGCGACCAGCTCGTTGAGAAAATAGTGGTCTCACTGGTAACAGGCGACTATAAGTCATTTAAGAGGAAGACTAGAGCGCGGCCAATGGGTTAAGCACTGTATACTCACTTACCCTCCTTCTCCTTAAGGTACTTCTTTATCTTGATAAACCTCTTCTCGTACTCGTAGAGTAGTTGAAGTAAGTCTGCACCGTTAATGTAGCTATTTATGATCCTTGCAGCGTCTCGAGACCCGACGCCCGGTGTTGAAAGAGCTAGTAGTGCTTTATCTCCATAGTTGTAGAGTAGGACTGCTCTCTGAACTAAATCCTCATGTATTTTCCTCTCCTCGGGAGTCAGCTTCTCTCCTCTTCTGAGTTTTCCAACGACCTCTAGTTCCGCGTGGACATCACCCTTTACAAGTGTGAGAGTGGCGTAGTTGCATTTAGGACAAGTAAACTTGCTCATCTTCATGAATTCCTCGACTCTGCCCTCTCTATGATAACCACACCTCAAGCAGAGTATTGTGACGTGTCTCTTGAGGAGCTTCTCCATGAATGTAGATGTGTCTAGTGGTAGTTCTCTTAAAACAGGTAGCTCAATGTAGCTGAGTAATAGTATGTGGTGTTCTTGGAGCTTCTCATATCTCCTTAAATAAACCCCTATTCTACCCTGCTTAATCTTCTCGGCTAGATCCATGTAGGAGGATATATCGTAGTCTTTTACAAGTACTTCCTTCAACGCTTCCTTACCAATAACAGTATCGGAGAATGCTTCTAGGAGTCGTTTATTCACATGTGTTGTCTCAGGTGTTATTGCCCCAAAGCGCTGAGCTACCTGGTAGATCCTCCACAGGAATTGACTACTCTCTCTCGCAACTCTCTCTATGGTTTCCCGGGTGGAGTACCTCCAGAGCTCTTTTACTACTTCATATACTACTTCAACAGGTGATTTACCAACCCCAACTAGTGGGCCATGTAATTGGATAAATATAGTGTATGGCGTTGAGTTAGCCGTAACCTTGATGTAAGGGTATTGAGTCTTTAAAACATACTTAACGAGGTCTCTTATCAAGGAGTTTACTTTAGACCCCCCGTAGACATTAATAATGATCAAGTTGAACTCCCCGATGTAGTCGACAAATATGCTGTCAGTATCGCCTAGAGAACGGAGGGCTTCAAGCCCCTGATCATCGGCTTTCCCAGCTAAGACTTTATTGATAACCTCGGGGAGCGCGCCTTTCTCCTTGTAGTACTTAACTAGCAAGCCAACGCTTTGAGCTGTCCCGTATTCAACGGGGATGTTCTCGCCTTCCCAGTGTGGTATTACAACACCCTCTGAAATTCCAGCGGGCTCTACGTATAGTTTCCTCTCCGTTTCATCATAGCTAATAATTCTCCATGGTCTACCAGCGAGTACTATTACGTCTCCAGGGCTGAGGTTTACTACTACGTATTCTTCATCTAGTGATCCAACCCCCCTACCGCTTCCAACCTCCACTACTCGTACATCTATTGTTGAAGGTATCATGGATGTCTTGTATATGTAGAGTCTTGTCTTCCTCGTAGGGTATAGTCTTCCACCTAGTTCTCTAATGATCCGCGTGTAGACTAGGTAGTCTAATACCTCTCTAAATTCCTCTATGCTTAGCTCTATGAAGAGAGGGTGTTCCCTGATCGCTTCATAAACTTCACTTGTTAAAACCCCCTCTGGGTGGAGGTAAACATATAGAGATAAAGCGTAAGCTAAGACGTCGAGGGGTTTAGACAATATGATCTCCTTCTCTAGACCCCCATTCATAGCCCTCGTAGCTATAATACATGATTCAAGCATGTGTAGTGGATTACTTGTTGTAATGATCTTCCCTCTACTTACATCTCCGAGTCTATGCCGGCTTCTCCCAATTCTCTGAATAATCCTCACCACCTGCCTCGGAGACATGTATTGAACAACATAGTCGACATGTCCAATATCAATACCTAGCTCGAGGCTCGACGTGGAGACAAGAACGTTTAGCTTTCTCTCCCTGAATTCTCTTTCAACTCTCTCTCTGTGTTGCCTGGATAGACTACCATGGTGTACATCAACTTGAAGTCCTAGTTTTAGTTTCTCCGATAAACTCCTCAATAATGCCCCCAGGCTCTCAGCAAGTGTACGGGTGTTTGTGAAGACTAGGATATGCTTCTCTCTAATTGCTCTCTCAAAGATCTCTGTTAATCTAGCAGATAGTTTTTCATCATCTAAATCCCCTAGTATCTTCCTACATAATTCGCTACTACACGTAGGGATAGAGACTTCTATATCAAATCTCCTCAATGAGGGATCTTTTATAACTAAGACCTCGTCTCCACTATATAATCCAAGTATTTTCTTCGCTGTATCTTCATCATATAGAGTGGCTGATAATGCAATGATATTTATTCTTTTACCTAGAATCTTCTCGAGTAGATAAATAGTTGTTAAAGCCAGTAAACCTCTTTTACTCTCTATGAGATCTCTAAATTCATCTACTATGATGAACTCTAGGTTAGCCATGTACTTTTTTAACTGCTCGTTGATCACTATGTAATTCAGCGTCTCGGGAGTAGTGATCAATATGTGTGGCGGATTCTCAGTAATACTCCTCCTTATAGAAGATGGAGTATCACCATGTCTCACGCCAACGTCTAGTCCAAAGCACTTAGCAATTAACTTTAATCTACGCTCAATATCCCTATTGAGGGCCCTTAATGGAGTTATATAAATAGCGGCAATGGGTTGCCTCCTCTCAGCTACTATTCTAGCCATTACTGGGAAGACAGCAGCCTCTGTTTTACCACTACCAGTAGGAGCCACTATTACTACGGAGCGATCTCCTCTGGCAACTTCGAGAAGGCTCTTCCTCTGTAGCTCTGTGAGCCTCTCGTATCCAAGCTCCTTTAAACACTTCGCGACATTGGTGAAATTCATAGTTTGAGCAAACCATAGTTATAAGATTTGTAAAGTAGATTAAAAATCATAGATTACGAGTGCATGGAAATGAATTACACTAATTCGAAAAAGTGGATTAAGCCCACTGCATTGTTATTGATTAATGTATCACTCGTTCTAGCCACTATAGTGTTTTCCATGGACTTAGCCCTCGCTATGAAAACTGTAAAGTCCACGCCTACTTCTCTACTTCACGGCTTCAATAATACAGCCACGCATCTTCTCGGATCATCTCTCTTCGCGGTTATCTCCTACATAGTTCTCTCAGCTTTTCACATATTCATAGTTTCTGCACTGACATTAGATCTCTCCACTTCATTGTTGAATAGGGTATGTACGTTTTTCTTCTTATTATCAATTACTGGGTGGGGGGATTTCTCACAGTACCTATTTATCCTCGAGGCAGCTGCTTGGATTTCTTTCTTTATACTTCTCTTCATATCGCGGATCATGTTTTGGAGCTCGAAGTGGTTTAAAGGCTCAGGCATAGGTAAGATTAAGGGGTTTATTGAGGAGGTAAAGGAGTCTAAAGCACTGGGTTTAAATAGATTTAGCTACCTACCTACACTGCTGGCTTCGCACGCGGTTTCTTTCTCCACGATCTTGGTTCTTTTAATATTACTTGGGAGAATGGGCATTATCGTAGAGGATAGATACTTCTATTATTTACCCATGATAATACCACCCATACTACTATTGCCTGTGTTTATACGACGTGGCTGCCTACACTACCAGGAAGCACTGATACTAGGTATTACTAGTGGGTATGGTTTACTTGGGTTAACCCCATTGATCACCTACCTTGGATCCCCCGTGAAGGAGGTCTCTGTGTTTCCAAGTAGAGTGTTTTATAGAGCTGGGGGTGGAGTATACATTGGTGAATTAGAATCAATCCTGGTATGTAGCGGGGGATTAGTGGCAGGTAGTGGGGAGTCTGAGAAACATGTTTTTGAACCATGTGTTTGGAGGAGGAGTAGGGGTAGTATTTTTGTTAAATTAGAGGATTTAAATACCCCACACGTAGTTGTCGTGGGTGTTTCAGGCTCTGGTAAGACCACATTGTCTAAGCACTTAATCCTGGAGTCTACGGGGAAGTATGGGTCTAGATTCATCGTGATTGATCCCCACGGTGAGTATAGAGACCTCGTTGAGAGAACTGGGGAGGGGAGGGTTATAGATGCCTCTAAACACGCTTTAAACCCATTATACTTGGGGAGGGCATCGCCGCATGAGAGAGCACTTCAACTATCACACGTTGTCTCAACTGTCTTCAAGCTTGGGCTCCTCCAGAGGAGGATGCTTGAAGAATTAATTTTCTACACGTATGAATCCAGGGGGATTATTGACAGTGATCCAAACACGTGGAGTAAAGAGCCCCCTTCTCTAGCAGATCTTGTCAAGGTATGCGAGGAGTTGTTATCATCTAAGCCAGAGTATCATAGGGTTCTCCCATATCTCACACTACTAAAAGATAACTTACCACAGTTTGGCTGGCTTAGTATAGATGAATTGATGAGGGGGAATATAGTGGTGGATCTAAGTAAATTGCCCAGCGATTTCGCGAGGGCACTATACATTGATGCACTGGTTTACCTATTGATCAGTGAGATGTATAGAGTAAAGAAAGCTGAGAGGATTCAAGTAGTTTTCGAGGAGGCAAGGGGTTTAATGCCGAGAAAGCTTTCACGGGAGCTACTTCTTAGGCTATTCACAGAGAGCCGTAAGTTTGGTTTTTCCATAATCGTGGTTACACAAGAAATCCGCGGTGTACCCCGTGCATTAATAAATAATGCTGGACTACGCGTGTTCTTCCTATTGAATGACCCCAGGAGCATTGAAGAAGCCTCGAGAATAATTGCTGGAGCGGAGTCAAGGGAGAAGCAGTTGGCAGTATCTAGAGTTCTACGCACATTACCCCCACGCGCTTACATCGTCCACGCCACGGGCTTAGAAGAGGTATTATTAATTAAGTCCCCCACGCTAAATACTACTCCATGAGACAATGGCCATTTATTTAGTTGTTAAATATATAATCAGCTAAACTACCTTCAAACGATTGGTGGTGTTTATGATTGACGAGGAGCAGTCTAAAGAAGTTGAGGAAGAGGAAAAAGAAGCAGGTGTTGAGGAGGAAGAGGAGGTCGAGGAGGGTGGAGAGGTTGTATTAGATCAATTGAAGCTCCTACTAGATGTTACGAGGCTATGGCGTAGAGTATTGAGAAATGAAGCAAAAATCGAGGAATTCTCATTGATTTCACCCGTGAAACAAGAGGTTAAAAGCGTAGAGCATAGGAGGGGGAAAAAGAAGAAGGCGAAGAAGCCTAAGACTACGAAGAGGAAGGAGGGGAAGAAGAGAGTGTCGAGGAAAGCAAAGAAGAGCTAGCTCTATCTCAATAGAAACCGGGAATCGAGGCGGAACATATTAACATAGTTTAAAATCCGCTTGTATACAGTTCTTGGTTTATTAAAATACCTACTTCCCTGGTTTTAAACCTCTTATATATATCCCGGTCTATGTGAAAATATAGTTTTGGTGGGGAGGTTGTTTAAAGCTACTTACCCCAATGCCTCTAAGTTTAAGAAGATTATTCAGGCTCTTGTAAAACTAAGTGATGAAATTCCATTCTATGTTACAAGTAATGGTATAGACTTCAAGGTCTTAACCCCCGATAAAACAATGCTTGCAGTTGTTTCAATACCTAGCTTGGAGTTTGAAGAACTAAGTGTAGAGGAGGAGACTAGCTTTATTGTGTCGACAACGGAGCTTAAGAAAGTTGTGAGGAGGGCTACGAGGAACGACTCTATATTCTTAACGATAAATAAGGAGGCTGGTGAATTAGTAATGGCTTTGAGAGATAGGAAGACTGGTGTAGAGAGAGAGTTTGGTATACCGATTGTTCCAAGACCCGTTGAGCCTATTCCAGAGCTGAAGATAGATCTCTCAGTTAGCTTCACGATGCTATCAGAGGACTTTAAGGACATTATTGGGGATTTAAAACTCGTTGGTGAAGAAGCTGTTTTTTCATATGAAAACGGAGCGGTGGTTGTAAAAGCTTTTGAGCAGCAGAAGGAGTACTCGTGTACTCTACGTGAAGGAGCTCCATTAATTATGCTAACCTCCAGTGTTGAGAAAGCGAGTTCCTCATATAGTATAGATATGCTAGTTGTTGCCGCGAGGACAGCCTCGGCATCTAAGAATGTTACAATATCGTTTGATACTGGTAAACCCATGAGGATAGAGTATGATCTTGGAGGGGGGAAGCTAATATACTGGATTGTCCCAAGAGGATAGATCAACTAGGAAAACACTACTAGTGTTTTTCAGCCAGTCTGTAACCGATCTAAAAATAACTGTAATTAGCTGTGAATACTTGTGAATACTTTGCTATTTGCTTTCGATGACTACTATTACTTTGATTCTTCTCCCATGGAACTTCTCTAGTTTTAACTGGTATTCTCTTGGTGGATATATGATGTATCTGTCTTTGGCATATTTAACTATTTTGCCCTCAAAGACGTAGATGTTGCACATACACACACCTAGTGAGAAAAGATGTAAGGTTATTTATAAGTCTGTCTACAATAACTAAGTAGTGGTGTCACTGATGAATCTCCCCGTGAGGGCTACTGTGACCGCTAGGGTGGAGGCGGTCACTCCCAAGGGAGATGAGGGATTATTAATAGAGTTCTTGAAGGCATACCGTGACTCAGTACAATTAGTTGTAGATGAGATTTGGGGTTTAAGCGAAATACCATCGTGGACGGAGCTACACGTTATGTTCTACAGTAGATTAGTGAAGTATGGTTTTAGAGCACACCATGTATCCGAAATATATAAACGAGCTAAGGAGGTTGTCGAGTCAACCAGGAAGAACAACGGATCAAAGCCAATACTTAGAAAACTAACAGCTAGAATACACACCTTGGACTATAGACTAGACCTGAATACAAAGACAATAAAGATAGCAGTACTTCGTGATAAGTGGATTAATTTAAAGCTAAAGTGGTACAGCTATCTCGATAAGTACCTCGATGGCTCCTGGAAGCCCGGCGAGATATTATTGAGCTACAGGTGTGGAAGGTTCTACGTCTACATAACGTTCCACAGAGACGTGGTATTTAGAGAACCCCAGACAGTCATGGGTGTAGACTTAAACTTCAATAACATAACATACACGATAATAGACTTGAATAGTAACCTAGTCTCTATAGGTGTAATGCCGTTTAAGGGGTTGAAGAGAGCGTTGCACTATAGGAAACTAGCTGAGGAGCTACAGAAAAAGCACCCGAGTAACTGGATGTTCCTCAAGTGGGGCTAGGAGGGTTAGAGCTAGGTGGCTTAGTAAAGCGAGAAACATTTTAGTGGATACAGCACACTATGTCTCAAAGAGACTCGTGGAATTAGCTAGAGAGTACAACGCTGTAATCGTTTTCGAGGACTTGGAGAAAATAAGAGAAAACAACAACTGTGACAGGAAGCTGTCATGGGAGAAGCCAATGTGGTGCTATAAGAGGATACAGGAGTACACAGAGTACAAGGCGTTAATAGAGGGCATTAAGACAGTATACGTAAACCCAGCTAGAACCTCTAAAAAAGCACCAAATGGCGAGAGAATAAAGTTCATAAATTACAGATTTGTGCAACTAGGAGAGACCATCACAACTAGAGATGTAGTCGCCTCTTGGAACATAGCTCTAAGAGGCTTAGAGAAGTTAAAGCAGATGAAGGGCTCACGGGTTACGTGGAGCCCCGATAGCCCCGCAAATGAGGGAATGAGAACCCGACCCAATGCGGGGAACCCCGAGGCAAGAACTATGTATTCAAAAATATTTACAGCTATTCATAAGTAATCGTCTCGGGGAAACCCTTCAAGAGTGTAGTGAGTTCTTTCAACAACTTCTCCTTCTCTCTGTCACTCAAACCCTTACGGCTCACCTGGGGTTGTATTAGTGTTTCAACTCTCCATACTGGTGTTTTGCATTTACCCTCTCTATGTGGACATGCAAAGCAGCAATGCACATCAACCATGATTTCTGGGAATAGACTACACTTACTTGTTGGCCTGTATTGACCACATAAATCGCATCTATCCCAGTAAATAGTCATGTATAATCCCCTTATCCACCACTTAATCTTCAATAATATACTAATACTTTATAACTAAAACGACTCCATGGAGTATAGTATTTATTCTTCTCCATACATATAAATCCCCTCCGTATATACGTGTATATTGGTGTAATTATTGCTAGTTGAAATGATCTTCTTGGGGAGAGGAGGGCAAGGGGGAGTGACGGCATCAAATATACTAGTACAGGCCGCAATCTACGATTCGAAGTATGGGCAGAGCTTTCCATTCTTTGGGGCTGAGAGGAGGGGTGCCCCCGTCACCGCGTACGCTAGGATCAGTGATAGGCCTATATTGAAGCACGGTATGTTTAGTGAAGCAGATGTACTCGTAGTACTTGATGAGAGCCTATTAGAGCTTGGTGTAGCAAAGAGGTATACTATTAGAGACGGTGGATTCCTCGTTGTGAATACAGCGCGGAGTGATGTGAGTAAAGACTATTTATCATTGAGAGGTAGAGCATCAGTATACGCTGTAAATGCTACGAAGGTAGCGAAGGAGCTGGGTTTAGTCATAGCTGGGTGGCCCCTTGTAAATACCCCAATGCTTGGAGCACTCGTTGCAGCAACAGGGGTTGTTTCACTGGGTAGTGTTGAGAAGGCGATAATAGACTACTTTGGAGAGAAGACAGGGGGTAGAAACGTAGAGGCAGTTAAGAAGGCATACTCTGAGACTACACGTATTGGAGAGGTGTAGTTCGTGGTTAAAGTAGTGAAGCCTGTTGGGGAAGTCAAGCTCCCGGTTTCAAAGCCCATTGTGGGTGCGGCAGGGAGGACTGGTTTATGGCGTAATATGAAGCCCGTGGTTAACAACGAGAAGTGTACGAGGTGCTATCAATGTGAGATCTACTGTCCAGTGAACGTTATTAGAGTAGAGCCGGAGACGGGGGCTGTGATAAACTATGACTACTGCAAGGGATGCGGTGTCTGCGTAGATGTTTGCCCATCTCACGCGATAGTGATGATTCCAGAGGGGGGTGTTTAGCGTGGCGTTGAAGATTGCTTTAACAGGGAATCACGCTATATCGTACGCTGTGAAACTAGCTAAACCAGAGATTATCGCGGCATACCCCATTACGCCTCAGACAACAATAGTTGAGAAACTCGCGGAAATGATTGAGAGCGGGGAGTTGAAGTCGAGGATGATTAGAGTAGAGTCGGAGCACTCGGCGCTAGCAGCTTGCTTTGGCGCAGCCGTTGCGGGAGCTAGGGCTTTTACAGCAACTAGTAGTCAGGGACTGCTATACATGCATGAATTTGTCCACTGGGTTTCTAGGGCTAGGGCTCCGATGGTTATGGCCATAGTGTCTAGGACTATTAATACCCCGTGGAATATATGGCCTGACCACAGTGATTTCATAGATCAACGGGATGCAGGGTGGGTTATGGCCTACGCTATGGATAATCAAGAAGCATTCGACTTAACGCTACAAGCTTTTAAAATTAGTGAAGACCCGAGAGTATACCTCCCCGTAATGCTGGGTATTGAGGGCTTTATACTTGGACACACAACAATGCCTGTTGAAATACCTGACGAGGATCTCGTTGATCAATGGCTTGGTGAGAGAAGGCAACCGTATGTAATAGATGGCTCGGAGCCACTGGGGATAGGGGGATTAACATTCCCAGAGGACACCGAGGACATGTTCTACGCTATACAGGAGGCACAGGAGAATGCTAAGAAAGTAGTGAGGGAAGTTGATGAAGAGTATGGAAGGATTTTTGGCAGGAGCTATGGGGGCCTTATCTCCTGCTACTGGTGTAGTGATGCAAAGTACATAGCCATGGCCATGGGGGCTTGGAGTGGAGACCTCATAGAGGCTGTTGAGAAATTGAGGAGTGAGGGGTATCCTGTTGGAGTATTGAGGGTGAGATTCTATAGACCATTCCCCATAGAGGATATTTGGAGTGTTGTTAGGGGTGTGAAGGGGATCATAGTGTTTGATAGAGCAATAAGTTTCGGTGCTCGGGGGCCTATGTACACTGATCTCGCGGCAGGTCTCTCACTATATACGAGTAATTTACCATACATGGCTAACATTGTTGCTGGAATAGCGGGTGTAAATGTTACATCAGACGACTTCTACGGTATGGTGAAGTCCTTTATTGATAGTATTGAGGAAGGTAGATTAACAAGAAACTACTTTGCATGGGTGAAAGTTAGGAGGTGAGAGCTGTGGCTACGAGTCTCGAGAGGAGGAGACTACCGCTACCACACGATGCTAGAGAAGGGGTACTACCAGGCGATGCCGCATGCCCCGGTTGCCCAATACCAATGGCCCTGAAGGTTGTCTCAGCTGTTTTCGGGGAGAAAGCAATCCTTGTTATACCAGCTTGTTGTACATCGGTTGTTGTAGGGACATACCCTGGTCAATCAATTAAAGCTAGTATAGTGCATGTGCCCTTTGCGTCTGCCGCAGCAGTAGCTTCAGGTATATCACAAGCTCTGAAAGCAAGGGGTGTTAGCGATGTATACGTTATAGCGTGGGCTGGAGATGGAGGAACGGCTGATATTGGAATGGCTTCTCTTAGTGGTGCGGCTGAGAGAAACGAGGACTTTATATATATAATGTATGATAATGAAGCATACATGAATACAGGGATTCAGAGGAGTTCTGCAACTCCTAGGGGTGCTTGGACAACTACTACTCCAACTGGTAAAGTCGAGAATAAGAAAGATGTTGCTAGAATACTGATAGCTCATGGTGTTCCATATGTGGCTACAGCTAGCGTAGGCTATCCACACGACTTGTACAGTAAGCTACAGAGGGCTAAGAATACTAGGGGCTTTAGATTCATCCATATCCATGCACCATGCCCTCCAGGCTGGAGGTTCGACCCACAGTATACAGTTAGAGTTGCTAAGTTGGCTGTTGAGACTGGTTTATGGGTGCTCTATGAGTATGTGGATGGAAAACTAGTGGTATCGGGTCCTAGTAGGCCATTCCAGGATCCATCTAGGAGAAAGCCAATCGAGGAGTACTTAAAGTACCAGGGTAGGTTTAAAGGTGCTACAAGCGACGTGTTAAGCGAGATAAGGAAATACGTTGATGAAAACTGGAAGTGGATTTTAAAAATGGCGACTCCATAGAACGCGGTGGACAATGGAGGAGTTAAACATACTCATCGACTTCTACTGCACTATGGGGAATACGTCGAAGCTAGCGAAGTACCTTAGGGAGAGGGGTTTTTCAATTAGGCAGATCTCCTATGATGCGTTAAGAATGAGAGAGCGGGTATCCATAGAGCCCGCTAGAGTACAATTAATAATCGAGCGGGTTAAGGCATTGTCTAAGACCATGGAGGAGACTATGAGTATGTGGAATCACGCCTGTGTAGAAGCATGGATTGAAATACATGGGAGGCGCAGAGGAGAAAACCGCAGAGTACTCAGTAAGGATGGAGTATGCATATATCTGACCTCCTCCCCGCCCTGAGGTGCGAGGGTTCTTGCTAGTGCGGGGAGGTTTGGGATTACATTCCCTCTTCTTGAGGGTTCAATCCCGGGCCGGGTCTCCGGCCCATTACCCCTATTCCAAACGGGACTTGGGGTTATGCATAGACTATTTATCATCGCTAAAGGCTCAAAATACCTAATACTCATCACCGAGAACAATTAAAATGAGAGAATATATAAGCTTTTAATATTTCATCCCCGCCTTAAAAGCGAGGCTTTCAGTTGTAAGGCCCGGTGTGAAAGGTAGAACTGTGTATAAGGTGGCGTGGATAGATGCATGTAGAGAAGTAGTAGACCAGCCGATACCGGAGAGCACCACGAGGAAGTGCATCCAAAGCAGACTAGAGGAGGTTAGATACATTATTGAGACCATTGAGAAATTCCTACATATTCATTCATAGAGGTAGCTGGTCTAATTCAACCCAGGTTTTAACCCCCATATTACTTAATTTAATATAGTAGGGCCCGTGGTCTAGCCTGGCTAGGATGCGGGGTTCGGGTCCCCGTGACCCGGGGTTCAAATCCCCGCGGGCCCACTGCTTTGTATTGAAGGTGTTTATTTGTCGTTTAGAGCCACTAGGCGGGCACTAGAGGAGGTTGTGGAGAAGGGTGTGCACCCAGCTCCTCCAGAGGTTTTTGAATTAAGGTATGTAAAGGCGAGTATAAGGATTAATGGTGTTGGATTAGAGTTGTGGTTTTACATGGGGAGGGAGAGGGACTACGTCTTAATCCCCGGCGTATACTGTAGTTGCAGGGATTTTACTCTAAGGACTATTATCAATAAGACTTCAAGTTACTGCAAGCACCAAGTTGGCTTATACAGTGCATTAGCTAAAGGGAGGTATGTGGAGTTGGATTTATCCATGGATGAGGCTTATGTAGTAGTTAAAGAGCTACTCGATAAGGGTTTATCGCTGGCTCTTAGGAGGAGGATCTCTCGGAGAAGCTAGTGTTTTTATAGTGTATTGACGTAATTACTCACGTGGTGTTGGTGTTTTGGGTCGTAGGAGGAAGAGGAGAAAAATTATTCCAAAGAAGGTTGTTAGAATACCAAAGGTATTTGAGTGCCCCAGGTGTTCATCTAGAGCACTAACAATCGTTATTAAGAAGAAGAATGAGAGTAGGGCTTATGCTATTATATCCTGTGGGAGTTGTGGATTATACGATGACGAGGACTTCCAGGATATTCCAGCGGTTTACCAACCCATAGATGTTTATGCAAAGTTTATTGATTTATTCAATACTGGTGTAGCGAGAATTAAAGAAGTTAAGGGCGGGGAGGAGGGTAGTGGGGAGGGTTCATGAATACATAAAGTCTAGAGTGGGGACTGGTGAAAAACTCCACTTCACCCTAATAGACCCTGATAAAGCTACGGATTTAGTAAAATTGGAGGAAATTTCAGAGAAAATGGTTGAAGCAGGTACAGATGCGTTCCTAGTTGGGGGGAGTCTTGGCATAACCCATGAAGAGGCAGATCTCGTGGTATCAACCCTGAAGAAGAGGGGTTTACCAGTAGTGATCTTCCCCGGCAACATAAACTGTCTATCCCGCTACGCAGACGCCGTCTTATTCATGGTTCTACTAAATACCCTTGAGCCATACTACTTAATGCAGATTCAAGTAATAGCTGCTCCAATAATTGCAAAGTATGGATTAGAGACTCTACCAACAGGCTACCTCGTAGTAGACCAAGATACTGCTGTAGCGCATGTGGGCCGAGTATACCCTGTTCCCAGGAATAAGCCTGAATTAGTTGCTGCCTATGCACTAGCAGCTGAAATGATGGGGTTGAAGTATATATACCTCGAAGCCGGTAGTGGGGCGCAGCAACCAATTCCACTAGAGTTTCCACGAATCATTAAGCGACACACGGATTTAACAGTGATCGTGGGAGGGGGGATTAGGGATCCAGAATCTGCGAGGAAGCTCGCTGAGGCTGGAGCAGACATAATAGTTACTGGAACAATTGTTGAAAAAGATCCAGATCTCGCGGCTAGGATAATTAAAGCAATCAAGGAGACTACTTCTCAGTAGTTAAGTACTTCTTTCTAAAAGCCTCGTCCAGGTCTACGCCGACCAGGTTTGCTATACTTAAAAGCCAAGCAAAGACGTCGGCTAACTCCTCTTCGAGCGACTTCTTATCGAGCTTTATTAGTGCATCAGCCAACTCCCCTACTTCCTCGACGAACCATGTAAAGGTGGAGTATAGTCCTCTCGTGGAGTCTCTCTCGTAGTAGGTTGATTTAATGTACTCCTGGGCTGCCTTGATCTCCACGTAAACCACCCATTTAAAATATAAATAACCAGTGTAAAATAAGGGAAGTTGGTGTTGAGTGTGAGTAAGAAGGCTAAGAAGAGACAATCACCCACGGTAGCGTCTGCAGCTGGACTAGTTAGGTTCTTTGAGGAAACAGACTTAAAGATCGCGTTAAAACCCCATCTAATAATAACCATAGGCTTCATATTCGTAGCGATAGTAGTAGTATTGTCGAAACTCATACCACCAATGTAGAGAGCTCAGTTGGTGATAAACACATCACTGTGGATCAGTCTCCCATCGCTCTTCATCGCTAGATAAAGCCTGTGACCGATCTAAAAATATTTGTGATTAGTTATAAATAAATGTGAATACGTGGTTGTTTTTCTGCGTGTGTTATTTAAACCGCTTTATAAGCTAAGTGTAGTAAGTGGGTAGAGGGGTTGCTGATGAGTCTCCCTGTGAGGGTTACTGTGACCGCTAAAGTGGAGGCGGTCACTCCCAAGGGAGATGAGGGATTATTAATAGAGTTCTTGAAGGCATACCGTGACTCAGTACAATTAGTTGTAGATGAGATTTGGGGTTTAAGTGAAACACCATCGTGGACAGAACTACATGTCTTATTCTATAATAGATTAGTGAA
>Ga0080004_1091095_pt1 | contig 17167 bp, 9 predicted proteins | sample WasSprMetagenome_FD_69207 | JGI IMG/M metagenome (GOLD analysis project Ga0080004, IMG submission 69207) | Sulfidic aquatic microbial communities from Washburn Spring, Yellowstone National Park, USA - WS (SPADES assembly) (version 2) | ecosystem: Environmental > Aquatic > Thermal springs > Hot... | reverse complement strand
GGCCAGTTGTCCGCCCACGAGATCCTGATTGCCGGCATTTCGCTGGGCCGCATGGACATCACGGGCGGCTCCAACAACGAGTTCTCGCCCAGTGCGGAAGCCGTCAGCGAGTTCAAGCTCCAGACCGGCATGGTGAGCGCCCAATACACCGGCGGGCAGACCGCGGTGGCCAACTTCGCCACCAAGAGCGGGACCAATGAGCTGCACGGCAGCGCGTATTACTACGTGCAGAACGACGCTTTGCGCGCCAACAGTTGGTCCAACAACGCCGCCGGCATCAAGCGCACGCCATACAAGCAGCACAACTTCGGTTATTCGGTGGGCGGCCCGATCTGGCTGGGCCGGCTTTATGACGGGCGCAACAAGACCTTCTTCTTCCATAACTTCGAGTACACGCGCGTGCGCAACTTCACCTCAACCTCCTTCAGCACGCTGCCGACCAAGGATTTCAAAGAAGGCAACTTCGCGCGCCTGTTCGATCCCAACTTCACAGGCAACGCGAATTCGGGCAAGGTGATTGGAACCGACGCGTTGGGCCGCCCCGTGGTCTTCGGCGCCATCTACGACCCCACGACCTCTCGACAGGTGGGGAACACCTGGGTGCGGGATCCGTTCCCGGGCAACGTCGTGCCCAAGACCCGCTGGAGCCCGGTCTCGCAGAAGATCCTGGAGCTGGCGCCCATCACCGATCCGATCTTCGACACGATGCTGAACAACATTCCCAGCCTTGCGGCCTGCTGCCCGGTGTTCGGCGAGAAGATGCTCACCATTCGCGGTGACCATAACTTCTCAGCAAGCCACCGCCTCGCGGTGACCTTCAACCGCAACTTCCGCGCGCGGAACAATTCGCCCGCCGGGCGGTGGGGCAAGCCTCCGGGGACTCCGACCGGAGTCTACCAGTGGCAGGAAACGCCGGGAACCTTGGGCCGCGTGGCCTACGACTGGACCATCAGCCCCACTGTGCTCAACCACCTGGCGGCCGGCTACAACCGCTTCGGCAACAAGAACCAAAGCGTATTCGTGGATCAGGGCTGGCCCCAGAAGATCGGCCTTCAGAATGTGCCGGGCACGCACTTCCCGGCCCTCTGGTTTACCGCCGGAGCTGTCTACCAGGGACGCGGCATTGGCGCCGGCGGACGGCTCGGTTCACATCTGGCCGGCGGCAGCTACAACGGTTCCACGATCTACCAGGACGACGTGACCATCATTCGCGGGAAGCATAACTTCAAGCTCGGCATCGAGCAGCGTCGCTACTACTACAACACGCGCCCGCGCGGCGGCGAATCAGGCCAGTTCTGGTTTTCGCCCGCGCAGACGGCGCTGCCGGGTTTCACCACGCAAACCGGTCATTCCTTCGCCAGCTTCCTGCTGGGCGCTGTTTCCAGCAGCAGCCGGGCAGTTGTGACCACTTATTTCGGCCACCGCTGGCGTTCCACCGGGTGGTACTTCATGGATGACTGGAAGGTCACGCGGAAGCTCACCCTGAACCTCGGTCTGCGTTGGGAGACGGTCGGAGGGCTGTTCGAAGTGACGCGCCGCCAGGCGAATTTCAGCTTCGATCGGCCGAACCCGCGCGCGGGCAACCGTCCCGGCGCTCTCGTTTGGGTGGACGAGCTGAACCGCAAGAGCTTCCAGGATCGCTACTGGTGGTTGATGTCGCCCAAGTTCGGCCTGGCCTACGCCATCAGTAACAAGCTGGTGTTCCGTGCCGGCTACGGCATCAACACGCAGGCGCCGATCGCTAACGACTGGGGCTTTGCGGGCGGATACGGTTTCAACGGCACCATTTCCGTCAGCTCAGCCACCGTGCCTTTGCGTTTCGCCGAGGAGCCGGTGATGTGGTTGCACGATCGCTACCCGGACTTCCGCGGAACGCTGCCTAACAAAGACCCCTCGATTGCCAACGGCACGGGCGTAAATTACTTCGCTCGCGATTCGAACCGCCTGGGTTACGTGCAGAACTGGAGCCTTGGCTTTCAGTACCAGTTGCCGCAGTCCTTCGTGCTCGAGATCAACTATATCGGCAACAAGGGCACGCGGCTGGAAGCTAACGGCCTCGACGAACTGAACGCCCTGCCAGTGAGCGTGCTGGCCATGGGACAGACTCTCACCGATCCATGGACGCCCGCCTCCGGCGTTCCGCAGCCCTACCCCGGCTTCACCGGTACGGTTCTCCAGGCTCTCAGGCCGTTCCCGCAGTACACCGGTATCGGCCAGCAGTTCGCCAACTTTGGCACCTCGCTTTACAACTCGCTCCAGATGCAGCTGACGCGACACTTCCGACAGGGTCTCGGCGTGCTGGCGGCTTACACCTGGTCGAAATGGATCTCGCTGGCGCCCAGCGCCGTGGATGGGATCACACCTGCTGATGTCTTCAACCGCCGCCTGGAGCGCAGCATCAACGGCTACGGGTACCCGCACGTCTTCAAACTGACCTGGATCTACGAGATCCCGGTGGGCAAGGGCCGTCGCTGGGATCTGGGTAAGGTGGCCAACCAGGTTCTGGGCGGCTGGAACCTGACGGCGAACCACCAGATCCGTTCCGGCTCGCCGCTCTCGATTTCCGTGGGCGGCCTGGTGTCCAACCCGCTAGGCGCAGCGCGGCCCGATCTGGTGCCCGGGGAGAAGATCATTATCAACCACGACGCACCGATCAACTTCCGTGGCGTGCAGGGCGGCGTGGCCTACCTGAATCGCAACGCGTTCGCGCTGCCGCCCGTGCATCCGGGCGGGCGTAACGTGATTCAGCGCCTGGGCACGCTCGGTCCGGTGCTGCCTAACATTCGCGGGCCGCACTATACCGGCGAAGACATCGGCATCGAAAAGACCTGGAAGATTTCCGAGAGCAAGAGCTTCGAGCTGCGCGGTGTCTTCCTGAACCCGTTCAACCGCCACGGCCGTGGCAACCCGGTGACCGATCTCTCCAGCCCGTTCTTCGGGCAAATCACCGGACCGCAGGTCGGTCCGCGCAACATCGAGCTATCCGCCCGGATCACTTTCTGATACCGACTCGTCCGGAACCTCCGCGCCCCGGCGTGCCGGGGCGCTTTTTTGTTGGCGCTCAAGACGCCGGCGGCTTCGGGCGATGAGGGATGAGGGGAGGCCCTCTTTGTGAGTGGCGCTATCGCGATGGTGCCCAACAGCAGCCGGGAGCAGCGCGTCGCGGCTTGCTTGCGCGAAATCCGGCAGGAGCCCGATTTTCCCGCCTTTGCCCACCAAATCTCCCGGCTCATGCAAGTCCTGGATGACGAAGAGACCTCCCTGCGCCGTCTGACCGGCATCATTCTGAAGGACTTCAGTCTCACGCTGAAGATCCTGCGCACGGCCAACTCGGCGCACTACAACCGCTCCGGCAAGCCCATCGTCAGCGTATCGCACGCGGTGGCCTTGCTGGGCGCCGACGCCATCCGGAACCTGGCTGCAAGCCTGCTCCTGTTCGATCACTACCGGCGGCACTCCCCGGGTTTGAAGCAACTGATGCTGCTGTCACTGCTCACCGCCGCGCAGGCTCGGGAGATTGCGGCTCGTGCAGGTTACCCCCGCCGCGAGGAGGCTTACATCTGCGGCATGTTTCACAACCTGGGCGAGGTCCTGACGGCATGCTACAAACCACGGGAGTACGCCTCCATTCTGGTGCTGATGAGGGAGCGGCGTTGCAGCGAAGACGAGGCTGCGCTGAGGGTCCTCGGCTTCCAATACGCGGACCTGGCGCAGGCTGCCTGCCGCGAGTGGAACCTGCCGGAGCGGGTCATCCAGTCCATGGATCCAGCCGCCCTGCGGACCAGCCAGGGAACAACCGGCCTGCTCGCCAGAATTGCCGCTTGCAGCCACGCCATGACCACAGCCGTCCACCGCAGCGATCCCTCCGCCGGGCGCACACGCCTGCGCCCGGTGATCGAAGAATTTGGTCCGCAGCTCGGCCTGGATCCGGAAAGCGTTCGCGGCATAATCGAGGCCGGGATTCAGGAGACGCGGGAAACCTTCGCCATTCTTCGCGTGCCGCTGGACGAACTCAGACTGAAGCGACACACGGAGGCGGTGCTGGAAGACTGGGGCGGTTCGGTTCCGCTCGAATCGGCACTGGTTGCGCCCTCCTGCGGACAAGCTGCTCTGGAAGAGCTCACCCAGGAGATCGAGTGGGTCCTCTCGGCGAGGCGCGATTGGGAACTCAGTCAGATCATCCTCATGATCGTGGAAGCGATCTATCGCAGCGAGGTCTTCGATCGCGTTCTGTTCTGCCTGTTAGATCCCGCCTCGGAAACCATGCAGGGCCGCATGGGCTTGGGCGAGGGAGTTGACGCTCTGCGCGAGCGATTTCGGCTCGCAGTGGGGCCGGGGAACGGCCTGCTCAGTCAGGCCCTGCTGAACCGCCGCACCCTCCTGCTGTCGGTGGAGAACCCGCTCTCGGAGGAAGAGGTCCGGGGGTTGCGGGAGCGGGGCGTCAGTTGCCTGGGACTTTTCCCGATTGTCGTGGATGACGTCCTGGTCGGGTGCCTGTACGCGGAGCGCACGGGGGCGGGGCGGGATCCCGAGGCGCGAACCTTCGAGTGCTTCAACCGCCTGCGGCACCTGGCGGCCCGTGCCATCGCTTTGAGCCGACAGGGGCGCCGTTCCAGGAACGGTTCGGAACCGGCACCGGACGACCGCATCTAAACGATTGGGACTCCGCGGGCAATAACCTCGACTGCGGTACTATCGTCTTTTAGTTCTGGGCGAGCAATCCCGGGGTGCAAGCGCCGAACTGTACCCCGCGAGTGGCGGCCATGACGAGCCATCCCAAACAAAGCAAAGCGGATAGCCAGCGCCGGGCCAAACGGGTGGCGATCGGGCTGGCTGTTGCGGGAGTCCTGGCGGCGCTGGGCGGTATCTGGGCCTGGCAGGCGTGGAAAGCTGCCCGGCCAGTGAGGCCTGCGGCCGCCGCAATCCGTACCGCCAAGGTTCACCAGGGGCGGGTGGAACATACGATCCGTCTGACGGGCGTCACAGCTGCGGAGCGTTACGCCGGTTTGGTGGCTCCCCAGTTGCGGGGCAGCCGCGGGGGCGGCGGACTGAACGTAAGCATCGCCTCGCGGACTTCCCGCACCTACTCGATCTCGGGGACCTTCGCCAGCACCACCACCAGCAGTTCGTCCACCACGACCTCGGCCTCCACAGCCTCTCGGGCCAGCACCAGTGGGACGAGCACGGCATCCACCAGCGGCGAGAGCGGCGGCTCGGAGCAAGCGAGCGCAGGTGGAGGCGGTGGGGGCGGCGGGTCGGCCTCTGGTTCCTTGGCGCGTTCCGTGGGTGGCATGACTCTGGCTCGCGTGGGCGGAGGCGGTGGCAGTAGCAGCGTCTCCTCCGGAGGAGGCGGCCGTGGCGGAGGCGGAGGAGGCGGAGGCTTCAGCCTCGGTCTTTCCCGCGGCGGCAGCGATTTCACGCTCACCTTGGAAAAAGTGGTTCCCCCGGGCACCTTCGTCCGCAAAGGCGACGTGGTGGCCGAGTTCGACCGCCAGTACATGCTCACGCGGCTCGACGATTACCGCGCCACCATGGACCAGGTAGAGGCCGGTATGCGCATCCTCGAAGCGGACCTGGAGGTGGAGCGCAAGAGCCACCAGCAGAGCATCGAGGCAGCGAAAGCAGATCTGGAGAAGGCCCGCATTGACTTAAAGACGGTGCCCGTGCAATCGGCCATCATGACCGAGAGGCTGAAGCTGCTTGCCGAGCAGGCCGAAGCCAAGTACAAGCAACTGCTCAATGAGGTCAGCCTGAAGGAGATTACCTACGCCGCGGACCGCCGCATCGCCGAGCTGGAACGCCAGCAGGCTTTGAATGAGCTGCGGCGCGCCGAAGCCAATGCTGACCGCTTGCTGGTACGCGCGCCCATTGACGGCATCGTGGTCATGGAGAGCATTTTTCGCAGCGGCGAGATGGCGCGCATCCAGGCCGGCGATCAGTTGCAGCCGGGCATGCTTTTCATGCGGATCGTGGACATGAGTTCCATGCTCGTGCAGGCCCGGGCCAATCAGGTGGACGTGGAGCGGCTCCGCATCGGCCAGCGGGCCAGGATCCGTTTCGATGCCTATCCGGATCTGGAGTTGCCCGCCCATGTCCATGCCATTGCGCCCATGCCCACCTCGGGCGGCTTCCGGGCTTCCTACGTCAAGGAAGTGCCGGTTGTGCTCAAGATTGACAAGCTGGATCCGCGCGTGATTCCCGACCTGTCGGTGAGCGCCGACGTGGTCCTGGAGGAAGAAGATTCCGCTGTGGTGGCGCCGCTGGCGGGAATTTTCCGCGATTCCCCGGATGGCGTTCCCTACGTCTTCGTGCAAAAACCCGGCGGCTGGGAGCGGCGCCCGGTCGAGCTGGGCGTCAGAAATCACATTTATGCGGCCGTGCGCTCTGGTTTGCGGCCTGGCGAAGTCATCGCCCTGGAGCGGCCGCCGGGAGGGGGTAAGTAAGCTGTGGCGTCCAAGAACCTGAAATCCAAACCGAGACTGGGCAAGGCAGGCCCGTCCCGCCGCAGCAAGATCATCGGCTGGACGGTTGCGCTGGTCCTGCTGGGGGGCGGCGGCTACGCCGCCTACTACTACGCTGGCGTCACGGAGGTCGAGATACCGACTGCGCGGGTCCGGCGCGGCGACTTCCTGATCAGCGTTCGCACGCGTGGCGAAATCCGTTCTACGCGTTCCGTGATCCTGACCGCGCCCCAGGTGCCCGATCCGCGCATCGTGCGTCTGGCCGAGTCGGGTAAGCCGGTCAAGAAAGGGGACGTGGTCGTCGAGTTCGACACCGCCCAGCAGGAGCAATATTACTTGGAGCGCGCCACCACCGTGCGCACGGCCGACAGCCAGATTATCCAGACCCAGGCCTCGCATCGCATCATTGACGAGCAGGACGCTATGAGTCTGATGCAGGCCGAATACGATCTGGAGCGGGCCAAACTGGAGGCCAGCAAAGCCGAGATTCTCTCGGAGATCGAGGGGGCCAAGAATTGGATCAATGTGGGCATTTCCGAGGGCAACCTCACCCAGGTCAAAACCATCATCAAATCCCACAAGGTCACGCAACAGGCGGACATCGAGCGGCTCCAGCAAAGCAAGAACAAGGCCGTGCGCGACTTGGAGCGGGCCAAGGATTACCTGAGCAAGATGGTGATCAGGGCCCCGATTGACGGGATCGTGAACATCCTGCCTAACTTCCGCGCGGGTGGATCGTTCGGCTCCATGCCGCCGCCTTTCAAGGAGGGAGACCGGGCCTGGACGGGCGCCGCCATCGCCGAGATTCCCGATCTCTCCAGCATGCGCATCGAGATGAAGCTGGAGGAAGTGGATCGGGGCCGCATCAAGTTGGGTCAGCAAGTCCGGGTTCGTGTGGACGCGATAGCCGACAAGGAATTCCTCGCCGAGCTGGACTGGATCAGCCCGATCGCGGCAGTGACTTTCCGTGGCCCAGGCATGTCGGAGAAAAACTTCCCCGCCCACGCCACGCTCAAGAACGTGGATCCCCGGCTGCGGCCCGGCATGAGCGCGACAGCGGAGATCGTTATCGAGAGCCATCCCAACGTGCTCCTGATCCCGGCGCGGGCCAGTTTCCTGCACCAGGGCAAGCCGGCGGTCTGGGTGCAGCGAGGCCAGCAGTTCGAGATCCGGACCATCGAGGTGGGCTTGAGGAACGAGAACGATATCGTCGTTGTGAAAGGTTTGCGTGAGGGCGAAGTGGTTGCGCTGGAGAACCCGATCGAAGCGGCCAAGCGGGCACGCAAGAAACTGTGAGCCGTAAGGGAAGAACGCGTGCTGCGCGTGCGCCGAGCGTGAAAAGAATCCGACCATGAAGAAGCTTTTGTTCCGTCTGATCCTGGCAGGCATCGTGGCTGGTTCCGCCTACGGAGTGTGGCGGCTATTCCGGCAGATGCCCGAACGGCAGATCCAGGTGCCCACTACGCGGGTTCGGCAGGGTGACGTTGTGATCCGCACGTACGCGCGTGGCGAGCTGCGCCCGGTGCGGCAGGCCACGCTGGTGGCGCCCAACCTGTTCGGCACCGTGCAGATCACGCGCCTCGCGCCGCTGGGCGCCTTCGCCAAGGAGAAGGATCTCATCGTCGAGTTTGACGATTCCGAAGTCCGTTCCCGCCTGGAGGAGCGCGAGCTGGAGCTCCAGCAAATCGAGGAGCAGATCAAGAAGGCGCAGGCCGAGCTGGCCATCCGCAACAACCAGGACCAGGTGGACCTGCTCAAGGCGCGCTACTCGGTCCGTCTGGCCGAGCTGGAAGTGCGTCGTGCCGAGCTGAAATCGGCCATTGACGCCAAGAAGGACCTGCTCACGCTGGAAGAGGCCCGGCGGCGGCTCAAGCAATTGGAAAGCGACATCAAGTCCCGCCTGGAACAGGCGGAGGCCGAGATTGCGGTTCTTCGGGAAAGGCGCAATCGCGCTCTGCTGGAAGTCCGGCGCGAGCGACAGCGGCTGATGCAGGTCAAGCTGCTCGCTCCGATCAGCGGTTTGGTGGCCATTCGGCAAAGCCGTCCCATGGGGATGTACTTCCCCGGCATGCAGCTTCCGGATTACCGCGAGGGCGACCAGGTGTTCCCCGGCACGCCCGTAGCCGACGTGCTCGATCTCTCCGAAATGGAACTGGTGGCGAAGGTCAACGAGCTGGACCGCGCCAACTTGCAAGAAGGCCAGGAGGCGCTGGTCCGCCTGGATGCCATTCCGGATAAGGTCTTCCACGCCCGCATCAAGTCCTTAAGCGGGACGGCGAGCGCCAACGTGTGGGCGGGGGATCCGACCAAGCGCTTTGACGTGGTCTTTGCGGTGGACATGAAGGAACTGCTGAGCGGGCTGGGGGCCAAGCCGGAACAGATCCGGATGATTCTGGAGACGGCGGAGCGCAACCGTTCCAAGCCGGTCACAGCGACAGGTCCTTCGCCGGCCATGATGGCCGCGGCGTTTGCTCAGCAGGGCGGCGCTGCGCCGGGCGGCATGCCCATGTTGCTGGGTGGTCCGCCAGGCGGACCCGGCATGGAGCAGCCAGCGGCGAGTGGGCAGGCAGCGGAGAGGCCGCGCCGCGGCTCCATGATGGGTGGCGGGCAAATGTCGCCCGAGGACATGCAGAAGATGCGCGCTCTGCTCGAGAAGGAGCTGGGCGGGCGCTCCATGCGCGATCTGAGTCCGGAAGAGCGGCAGAAAGTTTTCGAAAAGATCCGTTCGGCGATGGGGGGAGCTGCTGGCGGCCCGGGCGGTGCGATGTCCCCCGAGGATCAGAAGAAATTCCGCGCCCTACTCGACAAGGAACTGGGCGGGCGCAAGCTGGAGGAGCTTTCGCCTGAAGAGCGGCGCAAGATCATGGAAAAGGTGCGCCAGGCGATGGGCCAGCCAGCCGGCGGACGCGCGCCACGAGAGGGCCGAGAAGGGACGCGAGGTGAACGGGGCGGTCCCGGCGGGCTGCCCGGGTTCCCGGACCTGCCTGCCGGCTTTGGTCTGGGGGCTTCCCAGCAGTTCAGCGAAAAGGATCTGGAGAACGCACAGCTGCCGCCCCCGCCCGAGGCCAACAGCCAGTTGGAGATCCTGTTGCGGCCCGGGCTGCTGGCCGATGTCGAGATCATCGTGGAGAAGATCCCCAACGCCATTTATGTGCCGGTGCAGGCGGTCTTCGAGAAAGACGGCAAGCCGGTAGTCTACGTCAAGCGTGACAACACATTCGAGCCGCGCGTGATCAAGCCGCTCAAACGCAGCGAGTCTGTGATGGTGATCGCCGAAGGCGTCAAGCCGGGTGAGATCGTGGCTTTGTCGGATCCCACGGCGCGCGGGACGGAGCGCAAGAAAGAGGAGAAGAAAGGCGCGAAGTCGGGCGCATTGCCGGTCGGCGGCGGTCCCGGAGGAGGTTTGTAGGCAATGTCGGTGCTGACCGCATATCTGCCCGATCTATACATGGGGCTTTCCAGCCTCCTGGTGCACAAACTGCGCACCTTGCTGACCATGCTGGGCATGATCTTCGGCGTGGGCGCGGTAGTGGCCATGCTGTCCATTACCGCGGGGGCGCAGAAGGAAATGATGAGCTACATTGACCTGCTGGGGGTCAACAACATCATCATCGAGGCCAAGGAGGCGACCAACCGTGACGAGCTCCAGGCCCGGCGCGCCATTTCGCCCGGCCTGACTTTCCGTGATTACCGCGCCATCCTGGAAAACGTCCAGGGACTGGAAGCAGCCACGCCGCGCAAGCGTTTCAAGCCCTCGCGCGTGCTGCCCAAGACCAGCCAGGAGATGCCGTTGCTGATTGGCGTGTTGCCCAACTACGAGCAGATCGGCAACCTCAAGGTCATTTCCGGGCGGTTCTTCACCGAGGAGGAAAACCTGCACTCGGCCCCGGTTTGCGTGCTGGGCGAATCGGCCAAAGTCAACCTGCTCGGCTACGAAGACGCGGTGGGCAAGTACATCAAGATCAACGACGTCTGGTTGCAAGTCATCGGAGTGCTCTCGCAGCAAGCGGTGGCCGACACCGATGTCGAGGGGCTGGAAGTCGTCAACCGGAACAACCTGGTGATCGCGCCCCTGAACACGGTGATGCGCCGGTTCGAGGACAGCAACAGTTATCTGAAGGACGAGATTGACGGCATCTACATCAAGGTCGCCCCGGGCGTGGATTCTATCGAGACAGCCAACGTGGTGCGCGCCATTCTTGCCGCCACCCACAAGGACGCGGGCGATTTCACGGTGGTGGTGCCCGCTCACCTGCTCGAGCAGCGGCGCCGCACGCAGTTCATCTTCAACGTGGTGATGATCTGCATCGCCGGAATTTCGCTGCTGGTGGGCGGCATCGGCATCATGAACATCATGCTGGCCACGGTGCTCGAGCGCACGCGTGAAATCGGCATCCGGCGCGCCATTGGCGCCCGGCAGGCCGATATCATTCGTCAGTTCCTCACCGAAGCCGTCCTGATTTCCATTGTGGGGGGTCTGATCGGGATCGGCTTCGGGTTCGCCTTGTCGCGGGTGATTGCTGCGGCAGCGGGCTGGTCCACGGTGGTCACCTTCATCTCCATCGCGGTGGCTTTCGGCGTGTCCGTGGCCATCGGATTGCTCTTCGGCATCTACCCCGCGGTCCAGGCCGCCAAGCTGGATCCCATCGAGGCGATCCGTTATGAGTGACAAACCGGGCAAGGCCCGGTTGCGGAGCGGTTTTCTATGAGAAGGAAAGCGATTCTGGCAGGATTCGTTTTCGTTTCGGCGCTGCCGGCGCAGAACTTCGTGGCGCCGGTCTTTCCCACGCCGTCCTACTTCCGGCAGCACTTCGCCACCCCCAGGGCGCGCGTGGAGCTGCAACCCCCGGTTAGGTTCGAGGATTTCATCGTCAACGGCGCGCTGGAGCTTTCGCTGAGAAACTATCTGGAGCTGGTGCTGGCCAACAACACCGACATTCAAATCCAGCGGCTGACCCTGGAAACCCCGCGCAACGCCATCCTGCGCGCGCTGGGCAGCTTCGATCCCACGCTCAGCGCCAGCTTCAACAGTACGCGGACGCGCAATCCGGCGACCAGCGTGCTCCAGGGCGCCAACCTGCTGAGCCAGCTCAATCAGGTGGCGGATTTCCGTTACCAGCAGCGACTGGAAACGGGCACCATCTTCAACGTGGGGTTCAACGGCACCAAGAACGCTTCCAACGACCAGTTCGCCACCTTCAACCCGGCGTTGAACGCCACGCTGAGTTTCGGCTTCAGCCAGCCGCTGCTGCGCGATCGCAGTCCCGATCTGGTGCGCCTGCCGCTAATGGTGGCTCGCAGCCAGTTGCGCCGCAGCGAGTACGAACTGCGCGACCAGTTGATGCGGCTCATCGAGCAGGCCGAGCTGGCCTACTGGGCGGTGATCGAATCGCGCGAGCGCCTGCGCGTGCAGGAGGAGTTCTTGAAGCTGCGCGAGGCGGCCTTGAAGCGATCCCAACGCGAGCTCGAGCTGGGCGCACTGTCGCCGCTGGAAATCTACCGTCCGCAACAGGAGTACGCCACGGCGGAGATTCAGGTGACCCAGTTCCGCTACCAGTTGCAGCAGCGCGAGGACGCTTTGCGACGCCAGATGGGCGCGGACCTGGATCCGCAGATCCGCAGGCTGCCGATTGTGTTGACGGAGACGGTCTCCCCAGTGATGGATGACAAGCCGCTGGACCGCGAAGCCCTGGTCGAGATCGCCCTGGCCAACCGACCCGATCTGAAAGCACAGTTGCAGGGCCTGGATATTGACGATCTGAACATCCGGTCGGCCTCCAACCGGCTGAAGCCTGACCTTCGGCTCACGGGCCAATACAGCGCACGCGGGCGTGGCGGCTGGTACTATGAGCGAGCTAACGTGTTCGGCCAATCCCAACTCGTCCGTGTTGTGCCCGGCGGCTTCGGCGACGCTCTGAACCAACTGTTCAGGTTCGATGTGCCCACCTACCAGTTCGGGCTCACGCTCACCTTGCCGTTGCGCGACCGGGCGGCGCAGGCGGACCTGGCTGACGCGTTGGTGCGCAAGAAGCTGGACACCCTGCGGGCCCGCAGCCTCGAGCAGCAGGTCCGTCTAGAGGTCCTCAACGCCATCAGCCAGCTCGAGTCCGCAAAGGCCGGCGTGCAACAGGCGCGCGTGGCGCTCGAGTTCGCTCAGAAGGACTTCGAGGCCGAGCAGAAGCGCTACGATCTGGGCGTCAGCATCCTCTACTTCGTACTCGAAGCCCAGACGCGTTTGACGAACGCGCAATCAACCCTGGTCACGCAGACCATTGCTTACCGGCGCGCCCTGCTCAACCTGCTGCGCGTCACTGGCCAGTTGCTCGACGAACGCGGCATTGTCGTCAACGGCTCCTGATCGGGAGCAACCCGCCGGCAGGAGCGGGCGGTCTGTCATGCTCCAATAGGGGAGATGGGCCGCATCCGCATCCTGCCGGACGAGGTCGCCAACAAGATCGCCGCCGGCGAGGTCGTCGAGCGTCCCGCTTCCGTCGTCAAGGAGCTGCTCGAGAACTCCCTGGATGCCGGAGCTAGCGACCTGCGGATCGAGGTGGCGGGGGGCGGCCGCCGTTTGATCCGGGTCGCCGACGACGGTTGCGGAATGATGCACGACGATGCGCTGCTGGCCTTCGAGCGTCACGCCACCAGCAAGCTTCGCGACGCTCGTGACTTGCAGGCCATCAGCACGCTGGGCTTTCGCGGTGAGGCGCTGCCTTCCATTGCCGCCGTGTCGCGCCTGATCCTGGAAACACGCGCCGCCGAAGAAGCCACCGGGACGCGGATCGAGATCGCGGGCGGCAGGATCCTGAAGGTGGATGAGGTAGCCTTGCCGCCGGGAACCAGCGTCACGGTCCGCGACCTGTTCTACAACGTTCCGGCGCGTCGCAAGTTCCTTCGATCCGAGCAAACCGAGCTGGCCCACATCGCCTCGCTGGTGACGCATTACAGCCTGGCTTACCCGGAGAAGAGCTTTTCCCTGCGCCACGAAGCACGCTCGCTGCTCGAAGTCACCCCGGTCGAGAAACTCCGGGATCGCGTCTATCAGGTCTTCGGGAGCGAGCTTCTTGAGGAGCTGGTGGATCTGGGCGTGAGGGAGCGAGTGCTCGAGCCGGGCCGACCCCTGGCCGAGGGGATTGCGCGGCACGGAACACCTCCCGAACCGGCGCGTGCCGCCGTGTTCCGGCTGCGCGGTTTTGTTTCGCAACCGCAATACCAGCGAGCGAACCGCAACTCGATTTTCCTGTTCGTGAATCGCCGGCTGATCCGGGATCGGCTGCTACTCCACGCCTTGCTGTCCGCTTACCGCAACCTGATGCCGCCGGACGCCTTCCCGTTCGCCCTGCTTTTTCTCGAGTGTGACTGCGGGGAGGTGGACGTCAACGTCCATCCGGCCAAGACCGAGGTTCGTTTTCGCCACGCGCAGTTCGTCCACGACTTTGTGCGTGACGCCGTGCGCGAAGCATTGATGGAAGCGAGGCCGGTGTCTTCGATCCCTCTGCCCGCAGCAGCGCAACCCGCCGCTTCTTTGCCGTATTCGGAGTTTTCCCAACGCCTGGAGGAACAATCCTGGCAGCTCGGCGGCAGCTCAGCCCCGCTGGTGCTCGAGCCGCCGCCCGGGCCGGCGCCGCGTCTGGATTTCGCGGGAAGCGATCTGGTGATTGGCGCGGGTCCGGCGGAGGCCGCCAAGCTGCCGCTGCCGGACACGCACGGCGCTATCCCCGTGGAAGGGGTAGAGGAGGCGCCCGTCTCCATGAGCGCTCTGGCCGATCTCCGCCCGCTGGGCCAGTTGCATGACAGCTTTATCGTGGCGGCGGGGCGTGATGGTCTGTGGCTGGTGGACCAGCACGTGGCCCATGAACGCATTTTGTTCGAGAAGTTCCTGAAGCGGCAGCAAAGCGGGCGCCTCGAGATCCAGCCGCTGCTGACTCCCCTGATCCTTTCACTGACCCCGGCCCAGCAGGCCGACTACGAGCGGATCGCACAGGAACTGGCCGCTGCGGGTTTCGAGATTGAACCCTTTGGTCCGCGGACCATCGCTGTCAAGGCCGCGCCGGCCGGCGTCCCGCCGTCGGAACTGGAAAAGGCGTTGCTCGAAATTCTCGAGGTGCCCGAACGCGAGTTACGCCGGATGTCCATGGACGAGATCCGGCGGTGGATCGCAGCCTCACTGGCCTGCCGGGCGGCCATCAAGGTCAACACGCCCCTGGACGCCAACCGCATGGAGTGGCTGCTGCGCGCGCTGGCCGCCACCGACTACCCCATGAGTTGCCCCCACGGGCGGCCCACGGTACTGCGCTACCCGATGCGCGAGATCCTGAAAGCTTTCCGGCGTATTTGAAGGCCTGCCTTACTCGAGCCTGAGAAGAACGCCGGCGCCGGGCGCCAGCCAGTCCATTTCGCGTCCGAACGGCTCCTCGCGGCCCGAATAGGGCGAGACGCGATAAAGTTTCCGTCCTTCGGGTTTGGTCCGGATGCGGAACTGGAAGGAGTTGTTCAGATCTTTGTTCACCAGGAGGATGTACGGACGTCCTTGGGGATCTTCGAACTCGCCCACCAGGAAGCGCCCCATGACCGGCGGGCGGACGAAACGCTGGGTCATTTCCACGCCGGCCACGAAGCGGCTTTCGGCCAGGTAATGGCACTGGTCAGGCACGTCCGGGTAGTGATAGACACCGAGGCTGCGCAGCCGCGTGATGGTCGGCGCCAGCGCGTGAAGCTGCAAGTTGATGCGCCGCAGCATATCCCAGGTGGCGGTGCGATGGCCGAACCAGTCCACCGCGCCCAGACGGTAGTTTCCGATGTGTGGCGTGAAGTAAGTGAAATACTGAATTCCCCGGCCTCCGTAAGCCAGCGTGGCGTAGGCCTGAATGTTGAAGGTGGCGTCGGAGGGCTCCATGTAGTTGAAGTGAGCGTTGGCCAGGACGCAATTCCAGAACGGCCTGCCGGTTTCGAGCGAAATTTTCCGGATGATTTCCAGATTCGTGTAGAAATAATCGAGCATTTCGCCGCCTACGAGCGAGTAATTGTCATAACTGATAAAGGGCTGTTTGATGACATCCACTAACATGCGGACGTAGGCTTCATAAGTGGGCGTGCCCAGCCGTTCCGGGCTGACGCGGTAGGGAAACAGGTTCACGTAAGGCCACTTACCGGGCATGATTTCGGCCAGAATGGCGGCCACCCGGCCCAGCCCGGGCATCAGCGAGGCGTGGGGCTCGTCGCGCAGGTAGAATCCGAGCGCGGCCGGATTGTCGCCGATTTCCCGCGCCAGCTCCTGCACGTTGCGGCGGATCTCGCTTTCCGGCGGCAGTTTCTCCCAGTCGTAGCCATTGGCCCGCTTGTCGGAGACGAAGCACCACAGTCCCGCCGCCCGGACTTTTTCCAGATCCGCCACGCGGCAGAAACCCGTGATGTTGAGGCCCGCCTCTTTCATCAGGCGGAGCTGCTCGGGGTCCGAAGGCGAGCTGCCCCAGGCCATGATGGCGAACTGTTTGGGATCCACCGGTTGTGGCTGCGCAATCCACTGGCCGGCGGCGAGCGAAGCGAGAACGAGCAGGCAAGGTAGCGATTTCATACGGACCATCTTAGTTCCCAAGCAAGTCGCGGTAAAGTTCGGCCTGGCGTCGGGCGATGGCGTCCCATCCGTAAAGACGCTCGACGGTTGCGCGGGCCTGTCGCTCCAGCGTCCTGCGACGCTCGGGATCGAGCAACAGGCTGCGGACGGCGGCTGCGAATTCCTCCGCGGAGGCGGCCACCACGACGTCGTGGCCCGGCTCGAGGTCCAGGCCGTGGACGCCGGGAGGGGTCGAAACAATCGCTTTGCCCATGGCCATGGCTTCGAGGATCTTGATGTTGGTTCCGGCGGAGGCGATCAAAGGAGCGATGACCAGCGTGGCGCGCGCGTACGCGGAGCGCGGATCGGCTACGAAGTCCTCGGTTTCCACCCGCGGTAGGTCCAGTTGGATCTCGGCCTGCTCGCGGTAGCGCTCGAGATAGAGCCGGTGGTTGTGGCCCGCGATGATGTGCAAGACAGGCTGCAAGTCATCCAGTCGCGGCCAGACTTCGCGCAGGAAGAAGTCCACGGCCAGCAGGTTGGGCAGGTGTGCGAACGAACCGATGAACAGGAGTCGGCGCGGTTCGGGTTCGGCCAGCGCGGGCCGGAAGCGCTCCAGATCCACGCCGTTCGGCAGGCAGACGACGCGCCGGGCGCCCTCCACGAAGCGGCGATCCCGTTCCGACATCACCACCACGCAGTCCACGCGCTTCCAAGCTTGTGTTTCGAAGCGGCGCCAGCGGGCATATTGCCGCCGGGCGTCGAAATCCCCGGTACTCTCAGCCAACTGGCGGTGCAGGTCCAACGTGATGTCGTGCTCGACGAGGACCACGGGCGCTCCCGCCGCCTCGTCCGCGTATTGCGCCATGTGGGTGAATTCCAGTTGCAGGAGGCCGGGACGCCATTTGCGCACCGTCTGACGCAGCGCCGCCCGAAAGGCGGGCGTGGTGTGCTCGACCACCATGTCTGGCAGCGCGCTGCGAGGGCGCAGGTGCGTGCCTGGCCGTCGAACCTCGACCACCTCGCAGCAAATGGACGCCAGCTCAATCGCCGGCGGCGCGAGCTGGTCCACGAACGCCACCAAAACCAGGTCGAACTCTTCCGCCGCGCGGCGCATGAGGTTGTACATGCGGACGGCGCCGCCGTGCGAGAG
>Ga0080004_1113184_pt1 | contig 17174 bp, 14 predicted proteins | sample WasSprMetagenome_FD_69207 | JGI IMG/M metagenome (GOLD analysis project Ga0080004, IMG submission 69207) | Sulfidic aquatic microbial communities from Washburn Spring, Yellowstone National Park, USA - WS (SPADES assembly) (version 2) | ecosystem: Environmental > Aquatic > Thermal springs > Hot... | reverse complement strand
CCCTCTAGAAAGTGAAGATAAAGTAGGGATTTATTCAATTTATAAACTAATTTTTCAAGGCTAGTGATAAATAGGTTAAAACATCAGCCCCTTAACCCTCTTCATTCCTCCGCTTAGGATGTGTTCATCACCAAGACGTTCATACCCCATTATCACTTTTTATATTTTTCAATAAGCAGGAAAAGCTCATCACAACTGCTAGGAATCAATAAAACATGGAGGAATCCATTTATTTTTATAACTTAACCACTAGATTATTTAACACCAGTAGACTAACTGAGAACGCCAATAGATATACATCATTATAGCAATAGCAACACCAAGAATAATAGAATTTAAAGTATTACTCGATGTAGCACCGTAAAAAGAAAGCACTGCAATATTGCCATCCTTGTCAGCAACTCATTGTACATGGAGGATTTATACAAATAGTTGAGTATTCATTGAAAATACAAAGTTATAATTGGGGAAAATAGAATAGGACTTGAAGGAGGCACGTGGAAATATAAATGGTTACTAAAATATTACACTCCAGTTAACCACAAGTCTTCTCGGTTAAATCATGTTTGTTTCCAGATGCTTCTCAGGATTCTGATACTTGCTGCAGAATACCCACATGGTCCATACTTTATTGCTGAAAAGTATTAAATTTGGAGAATTAACTACGTGGTTAATACAAAATATATTACCCTCAAAATAATAAAAATGAAAGGGAAAGTATTATGAACTTAAAGCCCTTTATAATAGGGGTTATACTAGCGATCTTGATAACTTCTACAATAGTGTTATCACTATGTAGCAATGACTCAACGGGAACATACTCTAGTGTCCACGTAGAGGCGGGTTATCCAAGCTATGTAAGAGGCCTAGCTACTCAATGAGCATACGTATGGTGGGGTCTTGATGTAAGTGCTTGGAAAGATTGGACTGTATATTATAGTGAGTTTTTCATAATAGATCCACAAATATCATCAATAGAGATATACCCCCAACGTCGTCTCCCGCTAAATATAATATAGGGATCGAATTGAAAACTTATATACCGTATTATGCTCCAAGCCCTGATGCTGATGCAGCGGTTACAGCTACTAGGTATGGTTGTATAAAATGAATCTTTTTTCTTCTTTTTTACTTAGTATTTTAAATAGACATGTATTTGGTGTATTCTATGTGGATCGATAATGGAGTTCAACTTCGCTCTTTACTCATGTTGTTGCTACTTATTATAACTCCTGTGTTTAATCCACTAATTACTTATGGCAGTGATTTCTACTATTGGCTTGAGCCAGGTGTGTATTTTACTTACCTCTATAGGTTCAACTACCCAATAGTACTGCAGATCAATAAGACTTTCTATGTTGTAGATGAGCTCTTAGTAAATATCACGGTTATAGATGTCTCAGAAGAGAGAATCTCAGTAAATTACTCCCTCATAGTCGTGAATGCCAGAATGTGTAAAGATATTCCTTGCATTGGAGGAAATATAATTGAGAAGTCTACAAATAAGACTCTATCTACTAGTCTCGATGTGGACTTAATTTCCATGGGCGTTCTTCATAATGGAACGTGGATGAATGAATGGATATATATGGCTTCACTTCGTCAAATTCGAGGAGACCTTCCTAAGTTTATATATTGTCCTCGTATAGGTTTAGGATTTGTTACTACTCTGAGCAACATCGATATAAATAAAACCCTCGAGGAGTTTTTCAATGTTTTGAGGGAAGATGTGGGTAGTGAATTAGTTGAATGTATGCAGAAACCAGAGTGCATGGGTGAGAGCTCATCGTCCATAGGTGCAGGGATTATTACGGGTGAAAAACCTATAGTTGTTCATTTGTCATTTCACGATGCATTTAGAGTCTGTTTCATCCATCCACCACCCTCAGATCTCAGGCTTGTTATCAAGGGCTTCACTATTAGTGGAGATAGAATTGCGTCATCTACTGGGGGCATAATAGAGCCGAGTAAGAATTATTCATTCCTCGAACTTGAAAAGGCAAGGACAATAGCTCGGAGCTATATATACGTTTACAAATTAAAAACGCATCCATTTAAACTATATGTTCTAGAGATGTCATTTGGGAATGAAAGCGGAGTTCCATACTATGTACAAGTTCTTTACGATCCTCTAACGAGGAGAGTTTATGAACTGAGACCGTGTGCTAATTCATTTTACTATGACCACTACACGGGTATACTCCTATACGCTGAATTCTACGGGCTTGACTCTTCATACCCCATTATAAATGCGTATAGTGAAAAACTGGGAATCTCGAGTATGGGGTTGGAGCGTGTAACGCAATATGAGAATTATAAGAGTAATCTCACACTCATAGACACTAACATTGCTCTTAATAGACCTATTCTTGGTGGAGAGGGAATAGGCTTCAATCTCATTTATTTAGCCTCCGCAGTGTTAGTAATTCTAGCTTTCTTAATTATCTTAAAACTCATTAATAAAAGGAAAAGAGTGCAAATACCTCCACTAGGTTTATAGGTATGAGGATACCAGGTATTTTAAATAGTAGTGGCTTCCTCTTGTTCACATTGCTAATTGCTTTTACAGCACTCTACATTTACTTCACACTTAACAGTAGCCTGAGATCAATCGGTGTAAACAGCCCCCTTGACTACTGCGTCTCAATCACTAATCCTCAACGCAATGGACTTCGGCTAGAAGGAGGGAAAGTGCTCTTTCAAACAAGCTTCGTGGTGCTTGCTGGACGTGGAGATAATATAACAGCAGACGTTATTCCACCAAGTGCACCGTGGAGTTATAGTCTACTAGTAGTAGATGCTGTTACAAACGATGTGATCGTTAATTACACTAATGTTTATAGAACCATTAGACCAGTGTTGCCCGTATTTATATCACCTAGGTCTACTTTATACTATATTACCGTGCGAGCAGAGTCGGCTATACCTAGAGAGTCTGAAAAAGCCTGTCTACAGTACTCTATTGCTATATATCCTACTACTAGAGTTGACGCTGTAGCCACTATACTAGCTTTTACCGCGATACTAGCTTTAATACTAGTATTCATCGCGTTGTTTAAACCGAGAATTAGGTATTCTGGTCTTCTCGGAGAACTAGTAATTAACGCTAAGTTCATGTGGCTCTGGTTTTTCACTCCACTATGTTTCCTCATAAATTACTCAACACTTCTAGATCTATCACCGCGGATTAATTATGCTCACTTGGTATTTCAGGACAAACTCATAGCACTCAATAACTATTGGGAACTACTAGATATTGATTTTCTAGCTGTTTACGGTGCTTCCTCCTCGATTCTCTATACTATACTCTTTACATATAGGAGGGAGATAGGAGAGGAAAAACTACGTGATACACTGCCCTACCATAGGTGGGGAAGGTATGTGTCATTAATATTAACGCACTTTTCACTAATGTACCCTCCCTTATTAATCGTTTCTATACTACATTTACTCGAGCTAATTCCACACATAGCTATAGCTGATCCATACTTGCTCTTCAAGTATCTCCACCACTTGGTTACAGTAACGTTATTCATTTACGCAGTCACGTCAATAATTCCACTTATAGTCTCCATGCTAGCACCAAGAACATCTATTTCAATGGTCGTCTCAATAATACTGTATCTTCTTCTACTATATGATACTCCAATAGCTAGGCTTACACTTAATTGGATTCCAATATGTCGTGGAAGATCCCAACTGGAAGTACTTACTCCAAGTGGGTGTTCTATAGGTGGATATGTTAGAGAGATTATGGGTATTTACATTAGCAACCCTGAGAATGTGGGAGAGTGGTTTATTGAATGGGAAGGTGGATTGATTAAATTAATATACTTTGTAATTGCCCCAATATTAACATATGTAGGATTACTTGCCTCGCTCTTTTTGATTTATTTAAATAGAGAGTATACATGAGTTGGTGATAGCGTTGTTTAAAGCTGTAAATGTCAGCAAGTTCTTTGGAACAACAATAGCCTTAGATAATATCTCACTAGAGTTTTCCCGTGGATTAAATATACTACTAGGGCCCAATGGCAGTGGTAAATCCACACTATTAAAACTTTGGAGCGGATTATTAAGGCCTTCAAAAGGTAAGGTATTTGTATATGATCTCGACCCGTGGAGACACAGAAAGCATATTATGGAAAAACTTCCGTCTTCTTCGAGGATCTACCTGCTCCCTGGTGGATTAGTGGAGAGGAATTTATGAGGTACATTTCGGAAAAGCGTAGTTTGCCGTGGGGGGAGGTTAAAGAATACGCTGAGAGACTAGGCGTAACTACATACTGGTCTAGGCTTATCAGGGGATACAGTAGTGGAATGAAGAAGAAGCTTATGCTATTAACTGCTTTATCTCCAGATGTAGAAAGCTATATATTAGATGAGCCGTATACATTATTGGATAAAGAAGCTGTTAGAATAATAGAAGAGATTATATATGAGAAAATAAAAGAAGGAAGAATTGTTTTATTAGCAACTCACATTCTAACGGGGATTGAGAAATACGTGAAGGGTTTTGCAATATTATATAGTGGAAGAGTACTGGCTAAGTATCCAGGGGGGCTTGCAGAAGTACCGGTAATTATTGAGTGTAGAGGCAAAAATCCCATAGAAATAGAGATGGAGGCGTTAAAATTAAACCCCTCAAAAATCGAAATAATGGAGGATAATATCCGCATATATGGGCAAAAAACGCATCAACTCGAGGAATTAATTAAGAGGTATGGTTGCGTAGAGAGCGTGGATCTAGCGTCTATATATAGAGAACTTGTAAAAACATAAGACAATAGTACGTCACCGTAGAGAGTGGAAATAAAATGTCATCTCCATCAGATGAACTATCCCAATAAAGATCCACTGTAAATACGTTATAATTTTATTGTTTCTCAAGGGATCTACTATAAATCGATAAAACTACATAGTAACAGTAAATGCGTGTAATTAGAGTCTAGTTTGCGAATTAAATCCCTACTCTGAGGATTTTACGGATTTCATCAACTAGTAGTATGGTTAATGGCGATACTAGCAGTATTGGCCAAGTTGCCTTATCTATTGGTGTAGTGTGGAATACTGTAGATAGTGGAGTGTAGATTGCAATTAATTGTAGAGTCAGTGAAATAATTAACGACAAAACCAGCCACTTGTTGATTGGGAGCCTCCATATGGGTATTGACTCGCTGCGGGATGACAACCCCCTGCCAAACTCTGATAAGACTAGAGATGTGAAGGCCATTGTTCTCGCCAACTTTAAGTCTACATTATAGTAGAGAGAGTATAGTACTAGTGTTATAGCGGCGAGAAGACTCCCCATTGTAGTGTAGTACACTAACTTCCTTCTAGTTATAAACCTCTCACCTAGCCCCCGTGGAGGCCTCTCCATTAGGCCTGGCTCGGGTGGTTCAACGCCTAGCGCAGCGGCTGGTAGAGAGTCTGTTACTACGTTTATCCAGAGTAGGTGTATTGGCTCAAGTGGTGTGGGGTATCCAATGATCTCTGCTCCAAACACTACTCCTACCTCTGCGAGATTACACGTTAACAAGTAGTTTATAGGTTTCTTGAGGTTTTCAAAGATCACTCTACCCTCTCTAATAGCCTCAACTATTGTAACGTAGTTGTCGTCTAGAAGTACCAATTGAGCAGCCTCTTTCGCTACATCAGTTCCACGTATGCCCATGGCTACACCAACGTGCGCTTCCTTCAGTGCAGGTGCATCGTTTACACCATCGCCAGTCATTGCAACTCTATACCCCTTTGCCTTCATTAGTCTAACAATTCTCGCTTTGTGCTGTGGTGTAACCCTTGCATAGACTACAACTCTATCAATGATCTTTAGTAGGTCACCATCGCTCATCGAGTCTAATTCCTTGCCTTCAAGGACAATGCCACTATCAACATCTAATCCAATCATTTTAGCAACTGCTAGAGCAGTGAGCTTGTGGTCTCCAGTAATCATAACAGTTTTAACCCCAGCTCTCCTAGCCAACTCAACTGCTTCTCTAACACCCTCACGCGGTGGGTCAATAATTCCAAGGACAGCGTAGAATACCAAGTCTCTCTCTATGTCTTCTACATCCCACTCGGGGTTTAGAGAGTTAAGGAATCTATAGGCTACACCAAGGGTTCTATAGCCTTGGGATGCAAGTTCATCAATTATAGCTAATACCTTCACTTTTAATTCTTCACTTAACTCTAACAAGCCTCCGGGTGACCATACTTTACTAGAAATATTTAATAGAATCTCAGGTGCTCCAGTAGTCACTACAATGTATTTGCCTCTATACTCATGTATAGTGGTCTTCCTCTTCCTAAATCTATCAAATGGATAGGTTTTAACAAGCTTTAACTCACTAATAGCTTCCCTAACTCCACTCTCCCCGAGGGCTTTATAGGCAAGTACTAGTGCTGAGCCCTCGGTTGGTGATCCCTTAATAGTCCATTGTCTTCCATCATGGATTAACCTGATATCAATTGTAGTGTGGGCTGCAAGGATCTTGTAGAGGAATTCAAGATCTTCTACTCCATCGCATTGGACACTGCCTACGGGTGAGTATCCAGATCCATCAACGTTGCATCTAGCTCCAAGTAGACTGATAACCTTAACAGTCATTTCACCCTTTGTAATAGTCCCTGTTTTATCAGCGCAGATCACGTCAACCGATCCAAGCCCCTCGACAGCGGCCAATCGCTTTACAAGCGCGTTTTTCCTAGCCAATCGGTGTGCTCCAATGGCGAGTACAGCGGTTGCGATGGCTGGTAAACCCTCTGGTACAGCTGCAACTGCTAGTGCTACTGCTATTAATAGTGAATCAATTACGCCTCCATAGCCCTTCAATAAGTAGACTATGAACACTACAGCGGAGATTGCGAGTATGATTGCGCCTACTCTTCTCCCAAAATAGTCAAGCTCGATCTCTAGAGGAGTCTTCTCCTCTCTAACCTCCAATACTGCTTTAACTACTTCACCAAGCTGAGTGTTCAAGCCTGTTGACACAACAACCCCTTTACCCCTACCTCTAACAACATATGTTCCTAGAAAAGCCATGTTCTCTCTATCGCTTACGGGTGTAGATGGATCCAGGACTACATCGGGGTTTTTCTCAACGGGAGTACTCTCACCTGTTAATGGAGATTCATCAACCTCGAGGTTTTCAGCCTCAATGATCCTTAGATCAGCTGGAACCCTATCACCCTCCCTCAAAACCACGATATCTCCTGGTACAAGGTACTTCGCCTCTATTTCCTCCTCGACACCATCCCGTATAACTCTACATCTAGGAGAAGCCATTTTCTTAAGTAACTCAAGGGTTTTCTCAGCTCTATACTCCTGTATAAATCCAAATATACCCATGATTAAGACTATTGAGAAAATAGCCACAGCGTCAACGACCTCTCCAAGTAGTGCCGAGATCACCGTGGCCACTATCAATATACTGATTAGAAAGTTTGCAAATTGCCTCACAAACATTACTACAGGGTGTCTCTTTTTACCCCTGATCTCGTTGAGGCCATATACTTTAATCCTCTCCTCAACAATACTACGTGATAGCCCCCGAGAGGCATCAGTATTCAGTCTTCTCAATACCTCGTCTCTATGCATGGCATGCCAGTTATATGCATCACTCATACTCCACTACTCCTCTAGAACTCTATACACTACTAAATGTTTATCGGAAATAAAGACTTGAATCTTAAGATTGCACTAGATACTACTTCTTCTTCACTACTTTAGAGAGTTACGGTATTAGAGTACGAGATTGAGAATTACGTGATCAAATATAACGATCCGTGAGATATACTTTTAAAAATCAAGCGGTATAAACAAGGAGGGATTGAACATGGCGATTGAGGAGTTAAAGGTAGGTGGAAGCATAAAGTTAAAGGGGCCTCTAAAAGCAGGAGTTGTGAAGATTGGTGGCTCACTGAAAGTTGATGGGGATTTAGATGTCTACTCACTAGATGTTGGGGGATCTTGTAAAATAAGTGGTAACTTGAAGGCACGCGAGGTGGTAGTGGGTGGTGCGATCAGCATTGGGGGTAACGCTCTTGTTGAGCAGTTTTTTAGAGTTGGAGGGTCTGCGGATATTACTGGAGATCTAGAAGCCGGGGAGGTAAATGTAGGTGGATCATTAAAATCGCACATAGTGAAGTCTAAGATATTTAGACTTAGCGGTGGAGCTAGAGTCGAGAGAGTGATCGCTGAGGACGTGGAGATAGGTAAAGACTCGGAGGTCTATGGAGTAATTATTGGTTGTAGAGTAGTTATTAGGAAGAAGGCTGAGGTTGAGGAGGTCATTGGGTACGATGTAAGGGTTGAGAGAGATGCTGAGATTGATAGATTAGAAGCGTATAGAGTTGTAGTGGAGGATGGAGCTGAAGTAGATGAATTATTGTATGTAGAGAAAGCAGAGATCGGGGAGGACGCTGAGGTTAAGAAACTCGTGAAAGCCGAGAAATTGAGTGTTGAATTAAAGTGTGGGGTTTCATGATGAAGAGGTGTATTCACGACGTGGTCTACGATATATTAATGTCAATTACAAATGCTGGTAGGCCGTTGAAGTCCCGTGTTTGTTTAGCTTCAAACCTCCCACTAGATCGTTGCGAGAGGTTACTAAAGGTCATGGAAGAGTACGGTTTAATATACTCGAGGATTATTGAGGGGAGGAGAGTCTATGTATTGACAGAGCGGGGTTACCAATATATAGGTATTTACGAATCATTAAGAGATATCTTCCCATCACACTATAAACCAACATATAGCGTGGTAGATGCTAAATGAGTAGAGCAATAGAAGTTGAGAAAATTACAAAGACCTATAGAGTTAAGAGTAGAAGAGGGCTCTTCAAGTCGAGTGTAGAGTTTGTTGAAGCCGTTAAAGGAATTAGCTTCACAGCCAACTACGGCTCTATCGTCTGCCTACTTGGACCTAATGGAGCTGGTAAAACAACAACTATTAAAATACTTGCAACACTTCTACTACCAGATTCTGGCTCAGCTAGAGTAGCGGGGTATGATGTTGTAGAGGAAGCAAGCAAGGTTAGAGAGAATATAGGTTTAATGCTCACTGTTGAGAAGGGGTTTTATGGTAAATTGAATGGTAGGGAGAACTTAGAGTACTTTGCTGCACTATATGGATTGCCACGGAGTATTGCGTTGAAGAGAATAGATCACCTCGTAAAACTCCTCGAGCTAGATAAACTAGGTGCTGATAGGAAACTATACGAAGAGTTTAGCCTAGGTATGAAGGCTAGATTAAGCCTTGCTAGAGCCTTATTGAAGGATGCACCAATTCTCCTACTAGACGAGCCAACACTTGGATTAGACCCACCTAGCGCTAGGAAGATAAGGGAGTTAGTTAGGGATATGGCTCATAGAGAGAACAAGTCTATTCTCTACACCACCCACAATATGTTTGAGGCTGAAATAGTCTGCGATAGGATTTTATTGATTAATAAAGGTGTAATAGTTGCCGAGGGTTCTCCCGAGGAGTTGAAAGATAAAATACCTAAATTAAAGGTAATAAACCTAGTTATTAAGGCTAGTGGAGACCCTGGGAAACCACTAGAACGCTTCACTTTTAGAAAGGAAATTAAACAAGAGGAAAACAGTGTTTTCAATGTAAAGATGTATGTTCCTAAACCCGAGGAGGTATTGGGTGAGATAGTTAAGGCCCTAGTTAATAGTGGGCATGAAGTAGTCAATGTGAGAGTAGAGGAACCAAGCCTCGAAGATGTATTTATATACTACAGTGAGGGCTCTATATGAGCTTCATCGATATCTTGAGAGCTGAGTTTAGATTAGAGTATAATGACATGTTTCGCCGCAAGTCTGTTTTACTTATGTTGATCTTGTACCCTTATCTCTTCACATTATTTACGTTGTTTATAGGCTATGCCGGGGGTTCTCCGGGTGTTTTTATAGAGAAGTTTGGTTTGAACCCTATAGTGTATTTGATTACTTCGAGCTACATATTGATGTCTATTCTAGCGAGTATTGATGTGCTGCTCTGGAGGCCTCTCTACGATTCTGAAAACGGTACATTGATCTATATTATATCCTCGCCTGTTAATAGGTTAAAGTACTATATAGCTCTTCCATTCCCTAGATACACAGAGTTGATTTTAATGGGTGCTACGAGTATACTACCAGTGTATATGTATTACTATGGATTAGAAGGGGTTTTACTGAGTCTCCTAATGATAACCCTGATTACAGCAGGTTGCGTAGTCATGGTTCCATTCGCGATCTTTATTGCTGGTGTCTGCCACAGAGTGGGTGAGTCTTGGAGAATTATAAATATTGTTAGACCAATTGTAATGATATTAATGGGTGTGTATTACCCTAGGTTCTATATTCCCTTAATTGGATACGTTATCGGCTCCTTAATACCTTCATCATTCATTGTTGAAATTATTCAGAGAACACTACTGCGCTTAGAGTCTAATACTTACCTACTACTGGCGGTAGCGTTCACACTGTTTTTCCTATACCTCCCAGCTAGTGCATGGTCTATTAAGGCCTGGGAAGCGAAAAAGGTGAAAGAAGGTGTTAAGATTTCTTAGGCGATCCTACGCTGTTTTTAAAGCGTACTTTATTAGCGACTTCATTAGATCACATGGATTTATATATGGACTCATATCGATGGGTCTTTGGATCATTATGTTCACAATACCTGTTACGCTATTCACTCCAGGAGGGGTTAGTAGAGATGAAGTAGCCTCTAGAATTTACGTCGGCATAATGCTATTCTACTATTTCTCAGCTGCTAGTTGGGATTGGGCAGCTGAATTGAGGTGGATGATTATGAATGGGAGATTAGAGTACTACATTACGAGTGGAGCTGGCTTTGCACCACACTACTTTGGTATACTACCATTTACTCTCATGTGGCTTTGCATTGCACTAGTTTTCAACTATGCGTTATTGTCAATAGTGTGGGCTCCTCCCGCTATAACTATTGTTAACTCCTATGCATTCGCTGTAGGGTTTATACTGTACACGGTGAGCCTTATTGGCTACGCACTACTTCTAGGTAGCTCAATGCTATCAACTGGCTCCACTGGATACTTCGTCGAGTTTCTGAGTTTTATACTTCCAGTAGCAACTGGGGGATTGTTCCCATTGAAGCAATCGCCTGAAATTCTAAAGACCATAGCACTGCTCACACCATTCAGCTACCCCGCGGAGTTACTAAGGTACTCACTACTAGGAATAGAGCCAGTGGTTTCAATTGAGAAGACAATATTGATTGGTGGAGTCTATGGAGCTTTATTCCTAATACTAGGAGTTATTGTCTTCAGAATTCAATTGAGAAAAGCACTAAGAAATGGTTTTCCAACTGTTTCGCTATGGTAAAATAACCTAATGTTATATTTTAAATTACAGATGAAGTCTCAATTGTATGTTTCACGATAATACTCATCGAATGCATCCAGCCAGTACAAATCGGAAACTCTTACTTTTCGGAGTTAATGGTTTACTTACGGGGCAGTGTTATAATGGGCAGTATGAGTTAACTCGTGAACGATATTAACCGGGATATTAATTAGGTTAAGACTGGTTGGGGTATTTTTAATGTATTGTTTGATTTTCAATAAGAATAATTGTCTCCATCAGTAATAAATTAGTAAAAATATAGTTAATGATGTTGAATATAACAAATACAATATTCTTTGATCAAAACGTCAACGTTACCCGAGTCCCGTTTGGGGTGGGGCAATGGGCCGGAGACCGGCCCAGGATTAAACCCCTAAACGGGAAGATGTAATTCCAAACCTCCCCGCAATAGCAGGAACCACGTTACTCATGGCAAGGAGGAGGTTAACCAGGTTAAGAAAAGAGATCCGAGACGAGGCTGTAAATAGTGTTGATAGGAATATTACGTAGTAGATATTTGATCTCTCTTCGCTTATTTGGGCGTCTTAATCTTAAGAGGGGTGTTTAAAATTGTTCAAAAGCGGGGCATGTATGAATCATGGAATATATTTCTCTGCAACTTTGTTTTTGAAGAATCCATCTCTACATGCAAATTATCGCGAATAGTAAGGTAAATACAAAAACAATCTTAAACGTGGAAATAGCTTGGATTGATACATCAACCTGGAGAAACTAGCCATAGACTACAAATAGAGTTTAAAATTGTAAGAAAGAAGCTATTTGGATTAGGTAATGTCCCTAGGGTCAAGTCAAGGTTCAAAAGCCTACACTGAATTAGTGCACATATTTTAATAGACTCGTCTACATTGAGATTTATCAATATAAGATGAGATGATATAAATATAAAATAGGTGAGACTTTTTGAACTATTTAAGAGAGTGTTGTGGAGGATTAGGTTTTATAATTATAGCGATGGTATTAACTTCAATGTTTCCCGAGGTATATTCTTTAATGACAGCATTGCCTCAAGCTATTAAAAACTATTCTAATGTCCAAGCCTCCACAAATGTAGGGGAGGTGGCATCTATCGTTATACCTGTAAAGATCTTCAAGAATCTACAAGGCGTCCGCATAGATCGATTGCTAGTATCATCGTGCCTCGATACTAGCACAATTTCATTACCTAAACTCGTTCCCAGGAGTTTCTCTAGAACTCTTTTAGCTTCAGCCAATGCTACGGTGATTATTCCAGACGTGGGTGATGGTATATTAACCGAGGATGATTTCATAATTATATCCATCCCTATTAGTAGTGTAGGTAGTATAAACACATCTACTCTTTTCTGGAATGTTCTCGCGGCAAAGTATGGCTTAAGGGAGAGGTATATTGCTATTATACCTCAGGGTGTGAGAGTACTAACTGATAAAGGTATTCAGTCTTTACAAACTGATCTATGCCTCGGTATATACTATGATCAAGACTCGAAGAGACGACCTCCCATAAGGGAAACGCCATATGACACTTCTATCCTCGAGAAAATAGGTGAGGCACTGGGATTAAAAACACCTGCTACTCCAAAATTTTTCTCTAATTTCTCATCAAACGAAGCCATATTAGCTGAAAATACTTGGAATAAGTGGCTTAGCTCAATACGTGGGAAGCTAAAGAGTCTAGACCTCGGTAAAGGGGTAATTGCAAAATATGATCGTAGAGAGGCCTTTATCTACGATCCCTCGGGAGATCGATTGATAGCCGAGATTAAGGAGAAAACAGTATATAAAGAAAAGAATAAATACGAACCAGCTTATTACTTAATTAATGGCGGTGGTGGGGGTCCAACAGCATTTTATCAATTTAATTTAAGACTATTAAATAAAACCCAGGTAATGGATTCTATAACGAAGAATCTATATCTCGGCTTTAACATATATAGTGCTACAATATACATATATGCTAATTCTAGCTCTAGCTCGCTGCAAGCTAAGTTAAATATTACAGTTAAAGTAATAGATATAGATAGTGGTAGCACTACATGGAGTGGTAGTTACTCATATAGTCTTGGAAACACGCCAACAAGTATATACATATCACCGTCAATACCTTATAGTAGTAGCAAGAGGTATAATATAAGTATAACATATTCTTACGCAGGTGGATCATATCCATATGTAATAATATCCACTCTAGACCTTGAGAAAGTCTGGAATACGATGCCAACGAATCAAACCTCTACGGCATATCAAATCCTATCTGTTGGAATAGCTAACATTAGAGATTATAATGAGCCAGCCGAGCTACCTCCATACTGTCAAAGGGCTAAGGCGTCTGACATGCTGGATCCAAAATTATATGGAACGTATGGATCAGCAGCCAGCCAGGGTTTAATACTAGAGTCCCCAGCAACTTCTATAACAATGGATTCAAACACTATGAATGGGTTATTCGTGGACTCGATAAATAAATTAAGCCCTATTCTATACCTCGATATATGCATTCTAAATAAAAACCAAGCTCCAGAGAAAATCAAGATCACGGTAAAAGTTGACGGTGTTACGTATGCTGAGCAGACGGTGGAGGCCCCGCTTCAACCATACTTTGGTTACGCAGGTTTCACAATATACCTAGACACTAATAATATAAGAGGCTATGGGCACATGGTAACAATAGAGCATAACTCTACATCGTGGAATATATACTTCTTCATAGACGCACTAATAGATTTCAAGTACTCTCCAGAGGTGTGGAGAGAGGATAGCTACTTTACATGGGTTCATATAAGGATTCCGTGGCTCAAACTAAACCTAGCTCAAGGCAAGGGCTCAAGCTATGTATATAAATCCAGTATAGTTGTCGACACCAAGGCTTTCTGGAGTCTCGGCGACTATTATATATTATTGAAACATTTAATTTCTAGCGTTTACGATGCAAATGGAAATGCCCCCAGAATATACGGTGCCTCTGTAGCTATTAAGCCCTTATCGGAACCGAGCAATTTTGGCTGCAATCTTAAGAGGACTACGGGGACTAAATATGATCAGTATATTGGTGCGGTAGTATCCTTATGGGGTTTTATATCAACAGGTATTGAAGTCTATTCTTGGTTCTCCGGTCTTTCAATAGAAGTATCCGCAGGTGTTTTCGTAGCAGATAGATTGGTTGAACTATTACAGGGATTAAAAGAGAGCTTAAATGTAGAGCGCACTTCAGACGGGTATTATGTGTGTTCATGGTCTCCTGGAATAAACGATTATAAAGAGGGAGAGTTAGAGCTCTTCATAACTTATCCATCTCAGCCTGAAAATAATACTTTCTACGTGCTATTGGATGATAATGAGGGGTGGCGTCTTAGGCCTGTCAAAGTAACCATACCAGTGTATTCATACGACGACGTAATGAATTCTATTGACGAGAGATTCGTGGGTTACTATGGAAGGGTGGATGTTTACTATGGCTAAGAGGTCTCTAAATAAATTCGCTGGAAAGAAAATTGTTTTCCGCATATTAACACTTTTCTTTTTTACATTAATTATAAACTACTTCGTAGCTTTCAACGACTTGTTCTTCGCGTTGAGGATAACAGATATTTCCACTTATAGAGTTGGCTATATTGCTCTTTTTACTGGGATATCCTCCCTTGTCATTCTTTTAGGAGACGTATTTTTATTTACTCTGGCCTTTAGATGGTTTGTTTTAAATAGCCATGTAGATCGCTCTAAAATCGGAGTCTTTGCTACGAGTTTTACTTCAGCAGTTATTCCTATATTCCTACTTCTAGCTCCCAATATTATAATTGGAGTTGGAGGTGTTTTAGCTGAGGATTTGTTTTATCAATGCGTGGCATTTATTGTCTTTGTATGGAATGCTATAGTTGCTTCATATGCTTTATTCATACACCCTATATACTCGCCTTTTGCTAGCTTATTTATTTCTATATGTATAGAAAGCAGGGAGCCGTGTTTTAAATGCGTTTATAGAATTATGAATAGAAACTTAAGACTTATTAAAAGTATACTGGCCTCGACTATTGTTTTATGGATATTATCCAACCTACTTGCACCACTCATGGTTTCTATTGTTCCATATCTAGGAAACACAATACTGACTTTACCCGAGGCTATGCAATATGCTGTGTGGGGTAAAAAGGTTTTTAGCACTTTCAATAGATTGATGCCTAGATACTACAACCTCATTTTGCAACCTATTCAATACCTAATATATGTATATATTTTTAAAAAAGTCTCAAAGAATCAATTACTTAAACTAGCCACTTCACTTTAGAACACATACCTCTGCATGGTAATACGGGAATTCTTTTATACTTATCTCGAGCTATACTTGACCCTATAGAAATGAGGGTGTTTATAGATTTCTTCCCATTTACCGTTTCTCGGTAGATGGTGGTTCATTGTCCTTCATCTTTATTGATTTCAAGGCTCTCCACCATCTACTTCTCTACGGCCTCCCCGAGCCCGCTCACCGCAGTGGCTCCCCACTAGTCGCCTAGGGTTCAAAGCCTCTACGGGTCTCGGGAGCCCGGGGTCACCAATAAGTTTGTAAGCATCATGAGGCTTATAAATCTCCTCGGGGATAAATCAACAAATATGGATACTACAAATGAATATGAAGACCGAAACAGCCCTTCTTCGGTAGAATCGTAGACTCCACGTACTTGTAGGTCTTTCAGACAACTAGGGATATAAGGTCTCGTAGATCTCCACTTATATTTTATTTAAAATCAAGGCTTTTTATCTAAGAGTGCTGAAGTTTCCAAGGCTTTTCTCATGAGTATGTAGTTATATATAGTCAAGCAGTGTTTTTCCACGTGGCTGAGGCTTTTTACCCATTTCCTCGTCTATTGTTGGCTTAATTGTGTTTTTGAAGTCTTCTTCGAGTACTCTACGTAGTGGTGGTTTGTATAGTGCTGAGGCTGGGTGGTATGTTGGAATGATCTTTACTTCTCTCCCTTGTATTCTACCGGTGTAGACTCTACCGTGGTTTCCAGTCATACTAGTCCACTTTAACCCCGCTAGCTTGAATATTGTTGAACCTGCGTGTCTACCGAGAGTGACTATTATCTTGGGTTTAATGAGGTCTATTTGCTTTAAGAGGTAGGGGAGGCATGTCTCGATCTCGTCTTCCTCGGGGTCTCGATTACCCGGAGGCCTGCACTTAACTACATTTGTTATGTATGCATCACTCCGCTTGTATCCCGTGGACTCTATTAACTCTGTCAACAACTTACCAGCAGGGCCAACAAATGGTCTACCCTGCTCGTCTTCCTTCTCGCCTGGTGCTTCACCTATAAACATTACTAGGGCTTTCTTATTCCCCTCTCCAGGGACTGCTCTCGTTCTACTATTACTTAACCTACATTTACTACAATTCAAGATCTCTAATTCAAGCCTCCTCCACTCCTCCTCCATAAATCACCACTCAATGACATGTTATTAGTGGGTAGGAGATTAAGACTAGGCTGGCTGAGAGCGTTATCAATACATTGTCGTCTAGGTATGGTGGGATCTCGAAGTGCTCCACTACACTAGCTATAATAGCGGCTAATGCCCCTGGGATCCCGGAGTAGATGTAGCCTATTGGCAGCGTGACAGCGATCATTCCCAGGTTTCCAATCCAAGACTTTGTTCTCTCACCGTAGACGCTATTCCTAATAATCCCAGTTATGGCATCTCCAATAGAGATAAATAATGGTGGAACTACAGCGAAGTACTTGTTTCCAGTTAAAACCCACACCGTGAGTAGTGAAATACCCCATGCAAGAGCAAAGTTCACTTCATACATGTTT
>Ga0080004_1111654_pt1 | contig 17183 bp, 14 predicted proteins | sample WasSprMetagenome_FD_69207 | JGI IMG/M metagenome (GOLD analysis project Ga0080004, IMG submission 69207) | Sulfidic aquatic microbial communities from Washburn Spring, Yellowstone National Park, USA - WS (SPADES assembly) (version 2) | ecosystem: Environmental > Aquatic > Thermal springs > Hot... | reverse complement strand
CAATAATTTTTGCAGCATCTTTAACTTTACCCCAATTCAGCTTTCCACTGGCTTTGAAGTGACTTATCTCCACTGGAACTTTTGCTTCACGCCCAATACGTATAGCTTCCCTAACAGCTTCAAGTAAAGTTTCACCTTCACCCCTAATGTGACTTGCATATATCCCACCATAATCAGCCACAACCTTAGCCAACTCAATTATCTCTTCAGTCTTCGCATAACAGCTTGGGGGATATATTAAACCTGTACTTAAACCCACAGCTCCATCCCTCATGGCATCAGCAACAAGCTTCTTCATATCCTCAAGCTCCCTACTTGTTGGCTCCCTATTATCAAACCCCAAAACACACGCCCTAACATTTGAATGCCCAACATGGGAAGCAACATTCAAGGAAATCCCACCCTTCTCAAGTTTATTGAAGTATTCACCCATCGTAGACCAATCCAACTTTATCTGCCAATCATACTCTGGCAAAACAAACTTCTCCATATGGGCTTTCAGTAGATCATTCAATGGAGCTGCAGAACTACCACAATTACCCACAACCTCCAACGTAACCCCCTGATGAATTTTACTTATAGCTCTACCATCAACAAGCAATTCCAAATCGGAATGGCTATGCATATCAATGAACCCTGGAGCCAAAGCCAATCCAGATGCATCAATAACCCTCTTCGCATCCACACCCCTAGCCTTACCAATAAACGCTATCTTATCACCAAGAACACCTATATCCCCATAAAACCATGGATTACCAGTACCATCAAAAACCCTTCCACCAACTATGAGTATATCAAACTCCATACCCATCGAATATGATATATGTGAATTCAAGAATTAACGGTTTCGATAATTTATTTCAAAACTTTACACATGTATGGGCTATCCCTAAGTTTACGGTAACCCAAACCCCTATAGTAATCCCTAACACCAATACCAGATAAAACTAGAATCTTCTTGGCATCAAATTCTTCAAGGGATATCCTTTCAGCTTCAGCCATCAATAGGCTTCCAAGCCCCCTATGTTGCCACTCAATGGTTGGCTTGAAACCCACTGGAACTTGAGGTCCATAAACGTGAAGCTCCCTAACAATGGTGGTTTTGGAATCTATTTCACGTCTATGGGCAAATTCAGATGGATACCTAAGCCTAAGGAAGGCAAGTAAAACATCTCTGACAACATCTTCAAAGGATAGGAAGACTTCAACTCCACCACTAGCATCATAAGTCTCCCTAAGAAGCTTAACATCATTCATGTTTGGGTAAACCCCCTCCTTAAGCATTTTATGACCAACCTCCCTACACCTAATACAATTACACTTCAAACCCATCTCCCTCAACTTCCCATGAACAATCTCCCTCAAATTACCCACATCAACACCAGCTTCAACAACATTCAATGGTATATCCCTCTGAATACGCATAACCCTAACCCACCTAGGAAGCTTTGGCAAAACCTTCGTGAGCAATTCAATGGCATCTTCAGTGGTAAACGGCTTATATAGGCCTTTAACCCAATCATCATAAAGCCCAGTACCCTTAACAACCACCGTTGGATATATCTTCAACATATCAGGCATGAAATTTGAATCACTAAATATGGTTTCAAAAACCTTTAGATCCATATCCAAATCGCTACCAGGGAGACCTGGCATAATATGATAGCAAATTTTGAAACCACAATCCTTTAGAATTCTAGTGGATTCAATGGTATCCTTAACGGTGTGACCTCTACGAACCCTAACCAGAATATCATCGAAAACAGTTTGAACACCCAACTCCACCCTAGTTCCACCCAAATTTAGCATTCTATCAGCATGAACCTCCCTACCCCAATCAGGTCTAGTCTCAAAAGTCATACCAACACATCTAATCATGGAATGCTCATTCCTAGCTTGAGCATCCCTCAAATAAACCCAGCCACTAGGCTTACCACTTGGATACCTATTCATAGCCTCCAAACACATGGTTACAAACCACTCCTGATAATCCAGAGGCATTGCTGGGAAAGTTCCACCCATAATTATGAGTTCAACCTTCGATGGAATATGCCCAAGGGAGTAGTACTGATTAATTCTAACCCTAACTTGCTCATATGGGTCATAGCCGCATTCCTGAGCCCTCATGAGAGCAGGCTCCCTACCATAATAGCTTTGAGGAGTCCCATAATCAGGCCCCCCAGGACAATAAATACATTTACCATGAGGACATGGATATGGCTTAGCCATAACGGCAACAACACTAACCCCAGAAATCCCCCTAATAGGCTTCTTCAAACGCTTAAAATACTCAGCCAAAACTTCCAGCATAACAATTAAATGAAAGGTATTGGTGGGATAAAAGGTTTAAGGCTTAAATAATACAGCCACATGATTCTCCGAGAAGCGGGTTTTCCTAAAACTCTTACCGTAAATGTATGCTATGGAGAATTTCGATGATGAGCAGAGCTTAATAAATTCACGTCTAGAGAATAGGTGATGAAACCTCATATAAACAGCATTCCTAGACTTCCATGGAATATAAACATCCCCAAACTCCAAAACTCTACCAAAAAACCTATCCAAAAGCATTCTTGGAATAAGCCTTATGAATCTAGTCTGATAGAGTGCCCATGCACTTAGAATTAGAATTCCAAACCTCTTCAAAACCCTATAAATCTCGTTAAGTGAATCCAATCTAGCTTTGAATGTGGGTATATGGTGTATGGTGGCAATGCATAATGCATGATCTATGGAGTATGATTTAAATGGCAGGAACCCTATATCACAAACTACACCATTAACAAGCCTATAACGATCACCACCCCTAAACTTGGATAAACATAGTTTAACCATGATTGGGGATATATCCACAGCCAAAACTTCACAACCACAATCCACCAAAGCAGAAACATGCCTACCAGAACCACAACCAAAATCAGCTATTAAACCACCAAACCTGGAGAGCAGGTAAACTTCACTCCAAGGCTTAGTCCTAGTAACATCAAATTCATATGCAATCCTACTGAAAACATCCATAACCCCCCTCTTAATATTCGAAATTAAATCCATGAGTATCACACGAAACTTAACCCCTCTTCTTAAGGGATATCTCCTTAAACTTCATAACCAAGAGTGGGAGGGAATCCCTATCACCAGTCCTATACAGTATTAAATGGGGAGCCAATTTAACCCTCCTACCACAAGTAAAACATTGGAAACTCTTAACATTGGAATGCACAGCCCTAACATCACCACAATGGGGACATTTAACAATCAAGTAGCTCATACATTAAAATCAATTGCTAGATACAATATTTAAATGAAGCGCAAAATAAGCATACCTAAGATTCAGCAATCCTTGGGACGCATATACTGGCTTCGGGTAGAACAGCCACTTCACCATCAACACTAGATAATGCTTCATCCAAAGCCTTCTGCAAACTATTAAATGGCTTAAACCCTATCCTAGTTAAAACTTCTCCACTTAAATTTGTCACAGCATATATATTGAACTTTTCAATTGCATCCAAGAGCTTTGCAGCTTTATGGTATCCAAGCTTATAATCCTCCCATATCCTCCTAATAATATCCCCCCTATCCCCACTTGCAAGTAGATCGTAGAAGTTTCTTGGACCAATACCATCCCAGCAGGGGGCTACAAGTATTATTACCCCACCAACCCTCGTCACAAGTTTAGCAGCTTCAATAGCCTTCTGAGCTTGATATAAATCTATACCCATACTTCTAGGTGCAACTGCAATTGTAATTCCAGCCTCCCTTGGAAGCTTAACTGAGTAATACGATTCAACATCCCTAACTATTGAGTAGAAGGATTGAAAGGGATCACCAGCTTTAGCAGCCCAAACCCTCCCCTCACCATTTATCGCAGTATTCAATGAGAATATACTGACCCTCTCAGCCACAGCCTTAGCAATTTCCTCAAGATCCTCATGGACTGGATTACCCTTAAGCTTACCAAGAGCAGCTTCAGGCATTAAAGCAAACCTATGATTCCTCTCAATAGTTTCATACATGCATAATCCAGGGGCAAACATCTTCCTACCACCACTATAACCAGCAAAATAATGTGGTTCAACGGAGCTTATGGTGACCAGTAAATCATGCTGGAAAACCTCCCTATTAATGAGGATGGGAGTCCCCCTACTTGTAACCCCAAGATCGACGAATTCACTCTTCCTACAATCATGAGCCACAGTTACACCCCTCAAATGATCATAATGATGCCCAAGTATCATGCTACGATACTCCTCCTCAGTGGGAGCTCTATGAGAACCTGTGGCAACAATTATCTTCAAATGCTTCACCGAAACCCTCCTAAGAATATGATCCAGCAATTTCGGAGTTGGAGTTAATCTAGTTTGATCATTAACTGATATCAACACACTTTTAGCTTCATAATCTTCAAGTCTCCTCCCAATGGGATTATTAAGAGAATCCTCAATAACCCTATCCTCATCAACCCCTAAAGGCTCCTTAACTCTAAAAACACCCATAAATCGGGAATCTGGAATATCAACGGATACAGGCTCACTACCATATAGAACACTAACCTTCAAACAGAACTCACCAATACCAACCTCAAGACATTCAATTTAAAACTTTCGTGGAAAATTAGCTATAAACCATATGATTTAAAGGTGTATAACACAAAATTTAGGGTGATGAATCTTAGGGATATAAAGAGGGGGTGGCTTAGAAGCCTAGACATAATAGGAGACATTGCAGTAATAGAAGTTAAACCTGAATTCAAAGATATAAAACATGAAATAGCAGAGAAAATACTTAGAGAGGTAAATTACATTAAGGTTGTCGTTGAGAAGAAGAGCCCAATAAGTGGGGAACATAGGGTAATGGATTTAGAGTGGCTTGCAGGGGAGAGGAGGTTCACAACAATACATAGGGAGTATGGATGCATATTCAAACTGGACATATCAAAAGTGTACTTCACACCAAGACTCTCAACGGAGAGGATGAGGATAGCGAGAATGGTTCGCGGAGGGGAAGTTATTGTTAACATGTTTGCAGGTGTAGGGACATACTCGATAATAATAGCTAGAAGGGCTTTGGAGAAGCCTTCAAAAATATACTCAATAGACATAAACCCATACGCATACGATTATGCAGTAGAGAATGTAAGGATAAATAAGGTTGAAGACATAGTGATACCAATACTTGGAGATGCAAAGGAAGTGATAATGAATAAACTTATGGGAGTTGCAGATAGAGTTCTAATGCCATACCCGAAACTGGCATTAAAATACCTTGAATACGCCATAATGGCATTGAAGGATTCGGGTGGAATAATACATGCATACGACTTCATAAAGTACATGAAGAATGAAGATCCAAAAGTGAAGATGAGGGAAAGATACGAGGAGAAGCTGAAGGAGTTCGGCGTGAAATACGAGATATTAGATGTGAGGAGGACTGGGGAAGTTGCACCTAGGGAGTATAGGATGGTTATAGACATAAAAATATTAAGTAAAAATGGGTTTAAGATGTTTTAGAGGCAAGCTTACCAGCAATCCCCCAATTACCCTTCTCAACATCATGCAAGATCACAGTCACAGCTTCAGCTGGAACTCCGAGATTTACGAAGACATCAGTGATCCCCTTAACAATCTTCTCCTTAACCTCTTGACTCCTCCCAGCCCACATATACACGTGCACTACAGGCATCGAATCCACCTCCAAACACAACTATAATAGCAACCAATATTTAACCTAAACAATTCGAAAAGAAGCATTCAAGATGAGGCTCAGCTCTGGTATCACTCTTCACAAATCCGTTTTACCAGCTCTCTTCATCGCCAAATAATTAGATGGAAATCCGATAAGATAAATATATCCACATAAAGAGAAAGCTTTAAACATGGAAGCAAGATTTAGGAGATATAAACCTGGAGATGGGAAAGGAATAGTGGAGTTGATGAAAACTTGCTTCAGAACCTTCAACTCATGGAAATTAAACGTAATGGACTGGATATGAGGAGGATGATGATGGATTCTCAAGGGAGAATGCATTAGTAGCTGAAATTGATGGGGAAATAGTTGGACACATACAGTTAATGCATAGGAGGATAAGGAGTGGGAAAAGCATAATAGATTGCGGTGGAATAGCCAACGTATCCACACACCCAAAACATAGAATGAGGGGGATGGCTACAAAACTAATGCAAATGGCATTGGACATATGTTGGGAAAAGGGGTGGCCAATATCATCATTAATCACAGGATATGGGAGTGATGGATATAGAGTGTATAGGAAAATTGGGTACGCCAATACAACATTCATACACGAATACGTTGGGACATGTGAAAACGTCGACAATGCTTTGAAAACCCTGAGAAGATATGATGGAAGTGGGATAAGTGAAATGGGTGAAGAAGATTTACATGCAGTAATGAAGATACATGACGAATATGGTATAAAGATTAGTGGATATTGCCAGAGATCAGAGAAATACTGGAGGAAAAAGATTATGGAGAAAACATATTACCAAAGCTTCTTCTATGAGGGGGAGGGGATTAAAGTATTCAGAATACCTAAGCATGAAGAGTTAAGCGAAGCATTAAAATACTTCGAAATCATGAAGGAAGCAATATACATGAACTACATTGTAAACCAAAAGAAGCTATTTGAAGCCATGAGAGGGGAATTGGAAGAAAGAATTATTAAGGGGTGCGGAGAATTGAACTATGAAATATCCATTAGAAGCCCATATGGATGCACAAAACTGGAGATATCGAGTGGTAAGATAAATGTAGTTGAGGGGAAAGCTAAAAATCACATCCAAGTAACCAGTGATGGAATTGTAAAGCTCATCTACAGAGTGGAGGGATTCGAGGAAATGCTAAATGAGGGTAAAGATATGATTAGGATTGAAATTGATGGTGAAGCTCTAAAAATATTTGAAGCGATATTCCCAAGGAGAATGTTCCAGATAAGCCCAATAGATGAATGGTAAATCTAGGGGATTAATTTAGAAGGAGCAAGCTTACATTTTCCGTTCTCAATCTCAATCCTCAGTCAAATACTCATCTCCAAGCTACATCTAAACTTTTTAGTTCATGAACTCACTAAGCGCAACCACAAAATAAATATATTCAATTATTGGAAGTGGAGAAGAACAAGAGAATAGAAGCTGAGGTATTTGTAGCTTACCTCCTAATTCCTGAGGATAAACTAAATAAAAGTCTTTGTGATTAGTCTATTTTAAGAAAAACTGGTGATGGCATGTCAGCGAAGATTGTGGTGGATCGGCTTCGAGATGGATTACACACCAAGTGGTTGGGGAGAAATATTCTATTCCTCAATGAGGTTGACTCAACAAACAGGTTGGCTAAGGAACTAGCCATGCATGGGGCGCCTGAGGGAATGGTGGTAATTGCGGAAACTCAAACGAGGGGGCGAGGGAGGCTTGGCAGAAAATGGGTTTCCCCTATTGGTGGATTATGGTTTTCCATAATTCTTAGGCCTAACCTTCACCCAGCAGAGGCGGTTAAACTTACTTTTTTAGCTGGACTAGCTGTGGCTAAGGTTTTAAGTGAAAGATTAGGCTTGAAGGTTGAGACTAAGTGGCCAAACGACGTGTTGGTGAATGGACGAAAAATCTGCGGCATACTCACTGAAATGAGTACAGCACGTGAAACAGTTAACTTTGTCGTGGTAGGTATAGGAATCAATGTGAACTTTGATGTGGAGAATGTTCTTCCAGAAGCGCTGAGAAAAACTGCAACCTCACTTGAAAGCGAGCTTGGTCGTAAGATCCAGCTAGAGGAACTGTTTAGAATTTTGCTTGAAGAACTGGAAAATCTCTACGAACAATTCATAAGAGAAGGATTCGATCCTATTCTGAGGAAGTGGAAGAACTATGCCAGATTTCTTGGCTGTCAAGTGGAAGTCATAAGTGCGACAGAAAAATTAAGGGGTTTAGCGTTGGACGTTAATAATGATGGCGCATTAGTAGTCAGGCTAGAGGATGGAACCATCAAAAAAGTGTTCTTCGGAGATGTATCCATACGTTTATAGACTTATAAACCTAATAGATTTAGGCATACGTTAAGATAGCTCCTCCCGCTACTAATGAGCCTAATGAGCCACATTTGTGCCCATACCGCAAGACATTTAGCAGAAAACCTAAAGTCTCACGTGTCTTCCTTAAGCTTTTGATAAGAATTTGCTGAGTTTCTATATTTACAATCCTTAAGCTTTCTCATTAGTCTCCTGAGAATACATTTAAATATCAGATTTATTTATTTTAGCTTATAAGTGAGAATGGCATGTATGCCTTTGAGTTTGGGGTTCTAATAACTGTAATCGGGGTGACTTGTGTATTTTTATCTCTTATGTTTGTCGGAATTACATGCATGATATTTAAAAAGATTTTTAGAGGGGAGGGTGAGTCAAGGCCGGTACCAAGGAAGGAAGCAGAGATAGGAGAGACGAAAGGTGTAAAGGTAATTGAAGAGAGAGCAAGGGATGTAAATCCCCCAACATCACAAACTTTTATAGTTGAGCTTGACGGTGAGCCACAAGTAATAAGTGTAACTGACGCCGGATTCATTGGGGAGAAAACTGTAGATGTAACGCCTCGTTGTGAGATCGAAAAGGATGTTAAAATCATGGTGAATAACAGAGAGTTTAATGTGAGGTTACTGGATTTGGGAGGGGCTTCACCAGTTACGTCTGCTGCTCATCTTGATCATTCGGCTCTAAAAAGGGCATCTGTAAGGGGGGGATGCGTAGTTAAGGCTCCAGTGTCGGCAACGGTTCTTAAAGTTCCTGTTAAAGTTGGAGATAAGGTAAATAAGGGGGATGTCGTGGTTATATTGGAGGTAATGAAAATGGAGAATGAAGTATTGAGCCCTGTAGATGGCGTTGTAAAAGCCATTAATGTTTCAGAAGGCGACACGGTAAAAGAAGGTGATACACTAATCATAATAGGAGGAGTTTAGTGGAGGGATCTATTTTGAAAGAAGCTTATAATAGAATGTTTTGTCGCAAATGCAAAAACTTTGTAGACACTTATGAATGTGCCAGAGAAATGAATGTTCTACAGAACTCAATCCTGAATTTGATCTTATCACTTTATGCTGCTCTAACCGTGGTAAGCCCATTATTAAAGTAACTGTGCTATCAAGAAAGGCTTAGGAGGGAATGTAATGTCGATGGATATTAGTGAGAGGGAGGCTGCATTAATTTCAGCTGCGATAATTGCCTATCTAGCTAAGCCTAAACCCCGCAGAGGTGATGAGGTAAACTATGACGATATTCTAAATATTTTAAATCAGATTTTAGAGAAACTCAAATTTCTATCAGATAAAGTAATGCAGCTCGAGGAGAGGATGAATAGAGAGGCTACGCGGGAAAGGAGGCTGGTGCAAAATGGTGCAAATTCATGATGTGACTTTTAGAGATGCGCATCAATCTCTAATTGCAACCCGCTTAAGAACGGAGGATATGCTTCCAATAGCTGAGAAGATGGATCAAGTTGGCTTCTTCAGTTTGGAGGTGTGGGGTGGCGCCACATTTGACGTTTGCCTACGTTATTTGGCTGAGGACCCATGGGAACGCTTACGCTCCTTCAAAAGCCGCATAAAGAGTACACCACTGCAAATGTTACTTCGTGGGCAAAACCTTGTAGGTTACCACAATTATCCAGATGATATTGTTCAAAAGTTCATTGAACTTGCATATAAGAATGGAATTGATTATTTCAGAATATTTGACGCTTTAAACGACCTCAGAAATATGGAAACTGCAATTAAAACTGCCAAAAAACTTGGTGCTCATGTGCAAGGTGCTCTATGCTACACGATATCTCCAGTGCATACAGTTGAATATTATGTTAAGAAGTTCAAAGAGCTTGAGAGGATGGGTTGCGACTCACTTTGCATTAAGGATATGGCTGGAATAATCTCACCATCCAGAGCTTACTCCATTATACGTGCATGCAAAGAAGAAGGTATAAAAGTGCCCATAGATCTACATTCACATACAACATCTGGAATGGCGGAATTCTCTTATATGAGAGCATGTGAAGCTGGCGTCGATATACTTGACTGCGCCATTTCACCATTCGCAGGCGGCACTTCACTCCCACCAACTGAATCCACTGTAGCTGCATTGCAAGGCACCTCATATGATACGAAATATGATCTTAATTTACTTCTAGAATGCAGAAAATATTTCTTAAAAGTATGGGAAAAGTATAGGCATCTTCATAAAATGTATGTGTTGAAAGCGGATCCTTCAGCATTGGCTCATCAGATACCAGGCGGAATGCTCTCCAACCTTATCGTCCAACTAGAACAACTTGGTGCAACGGAGAAACTCAATGAAGTGTTAATGGAAGTGCATCGCGTACGGGAAGAACTCGGCTGGCCTCCACTTGTAACTCCAATATCACAGATTGTCGGAACGCAAGCAGTTATGAATGTTCTATTCGGGCGGTATAAACGTGTTATTGAAGAGACTAAAAATTATGTTAAAGGATTGTATGGCAAACCGCCTGGAGAGATTAGCAGCGAAATTTACACCAAAATCCTTGGCCCAAACTGGCGCGATGAGATCATTGAGTGTCGGCCAGCCGACCTATTAAAGCCAGAATATAAGAGATGTAGAGATGAGTTGGAGGAGATGGGTCTCCTAAGAAGTGAGGAGGATGTAATCTCCTATGCCCTCTTTCCGGAGCAGACAAAGAAATTCCTTAGCGGTGAAGCAAAGCCTGAGTTTACTTCCGACCAGCTTCCATTGATGGCGGAGATGATGGGGAGAAGGTTTAGAGTTTCACTTTACAATGAAGAATATGAAGTCACCATTAGAAAAGTAGTGAAATCAAAGGAAGGTGGAAAATGAATGCTGCCCTTTCCAATCGATAATATGGTGATGATTGGCGTAGGATGCATACTCATTTATTTAGCTGTAAAGAAGAATTATGAGCCTCTTCTTCTGCTGCCCATAGGTTTCGGAGCCATAATAGTGAATATCCCATACTCCGGACTTATGGAACCTGGAGGTATTCTAAGGTCTATCTATGATTTAGGCATCGGAAACGAATTATTTCCATGCTTATTATTTGTTGGGATTGGCACGATGTGCGATTTTGGGGCACTCATAGAGCGCCCCTGGTTCTTTATTTTCGCTGCAGCAGGTCAGCTTGGGATCTTTATAGCCCTCCTCTTAGCTCTAATTGTAGGGTTTAATCCGCTTGAGGCAAGTTGCATTGGGATGATTGGAGCTATGGATGGCCCAACAGCCATTTACATTACATCTAAATTTTCTCCAGAATTATTGGGGCCAATCTCTGTATGCGCATACTCCTACATGTCCCTTATACCAATCCTCCAAATTCCAATAAGTAAAGCTCTCACTACTAAACGTGAAAGGTTAATTAGAATGGATTACAAGCCATCATCCTATTCTAAAACCGTTAGAATACTATTTCCCATAGTCGTCACATTGATCACCTGTACTGTAGCACCTATGGGGGCACCACTTATGGGCTGTTTAATGCTTGGTAACCTGATGAAGGAAAGCGGAGTTGTTGAAAGGCTTGTTAAGTCAGCGCAAAATGAGTTAACCAACATTACAACCATCCTCCTCGGAATTACGATAGGAGGGACTATGACCGCTGACCGCTTTCTAACAATAAGAACACTAATTATATTTGGGCTGGGTCTAGTTGCCTTCATTTCGGCAATAGCTTGTGGTATTCTATTCGCCAAACTCATATGCTTTATAACAAAGGGGAAAGTTAATCCGCTAATTGGAGCTTGCGGAGTATCCGCTTTCCCAATGGCTGCAAGAACAGCACATAGAATCGGTAGAGAAGAGGACCCAGACAACTGGCTTATAACACATGCCATGGCAGTAAATGTTGGCGGTCAAATAGCATCCGTAGTTGCAGGAAGCATCATCTTAACATATGTTCCAATTCTACTGAATCTGTAATGCGGAAATGGGTTGCATACTTCCATTCCCTCCAACTGTTATATTGTCACGTACATCAGTTAAGACAAAGGAACAAAAATCTTAATCTTTTATGGGAACAAATAAATAGTAAATCTATGGGAATTGTTTGGAAGAAGCATAGTAGACTTGCTCAATCTATTTGGAAAATACGATTTTATTACGATTTTATTAGGATTTGAAAGATCATATGGAGTTTTGAATATACTTCTTTACCGATGGAAATCTATTGATGATGCTGTTTGGTATAGGGATTGCATTAATGAATTCTGAATTGAAATCTGGATCTGCTGCAAGCTCATGATAACGAACGATCTTCGTTAACGACTCCGCGGTTTCCCTAACTTCCCTTGATATTAGAGCCATCTTCGCACCCATAACTGCCGTGTTACCGACAAACCTTATCCTTTCCGTTGGAATGTCTGGTATTAGTCCTATGATCTTTGCATTTTCAGGGTTTATGTAGTTTCCGAAGGCGCCGGCAATGAGTAGTTTATCAATGTCCTCCTCCTTAAGATTCTTTTTCTTCATTAGAATTGAACATCCTGTGTATATTGCTGCCTTTGCAAGTTGCAGTTCTCTAATATCCTTTTGCGTGATCGTTATCTCCCTCCTCGTGGCAGTTTCATTTTTCCATGCAATTACAAATTCAAATCCTCTCTCAGTTTTCCTAAGTCTTGGAGTTGGAATGTTTGTGTTGAATTTCCCATGGAAATCTATTATGCCATGTTTAAACATCTCCGCCACCACATCTATAACTGCTGAGCCGCATAACCCCCTAGGCTTCTCACCACCTATAGTTTCATATTCAACTTCAAGATTTTGGGTTATGCGGATTCTCTCTATTGCGCCGGCAACTGCTTTCATTCCATCCTTTATGTGAGCACCCTCAAATGCTGGTCCAGAAGCACAGGAGCAGCATATCATATCCTCCCTATTGCCAACAATGACCTCGGTGTTCGTTCCTATATCCACTAGCAATGTATTCTCTTCAGATTCATGAATACCCGTTGCAATTATATCCGCCACAGCATCAGCACCCACAAAGCCAGCTATTATGGGTAGAGTGGTTGCAATACCCCTTGAATTCATGTTGCCTATATTCAGTTCTCTGGCTGTTAGATTGATTGATCTCTTAACTGCTGGTGTGTAAGGTGATAGGGCAAGATATTTTGGTTGAATTCCTAGGAAGAGGTGATGCATAGCTGTATTGCCAACCACAACAGCCTCATAAACCTTATTAGGATCAACACTAGCCTTCCGACATGCTTCATCAAAAACCTTGTTTACACCATCAATGACAAGTTTCTGGAGGATGTTGAGGTTATGATTGCTATTTGATGCATATGCAATCCTCGATATCACATCCTCCCCATGGAGGATTTGTGGATTTTCAATAGATCCCACAGCAATAGTCTCCCCAGACTTTAGATCAACGAGATGGCAAACTATCTTTGAAGTCCCAATGTCAACGGCCATACCATAAACTTCATTTGTAGTATCCCCTGCTTCAACGTCAATTAATCTATTGCCCCATAGAACTGCTGTAACATTCCATTTAGAAGATCGGAGAATTTCTGGTAACCCCTTTAAGATGTCAAACTCGAATTCAATTTTAACCCCCAACTCCCCCTCCACAGCTTCCAATAACCTCTCCAAATCGGGCTTCACATCAGATAACGTTGGCTCCTTCAATTCAACATAAACCTTCCTTAAAAGGGGGTTTAACTCAACCCTCCTCTCAAAACCATAAGCTTCTATTTTACGAATTGCAATACGACTCTCCAATGGAACCATAACCACAACATCCTTCAAAATTATGGCTTGACATGAAAGTCTATAACCCTCCCCAATTTCACGTTGTGAGAGAAGCTTCCTCTCAGCATTTGATATATCTGAAACTGCACCCATATCTCTAACTATTACCTTGCATTTCCCACATACCCCCCTACCACCACACTCAGACCTTATACTAATTCCAGCCTCCTTAGCAGCTTGTAAAACAGTTGTTCCAACCTTAACCCTAACCTTCCTACCATCAGGTTCAAAAGTCACTACCAAATCACTCAAACCTACACACAACTCCCCAACAAATACCATAAACGCATATGCAATACTAATCTTAAAAATTTTGCCAATAACCTTAAATTCATGTCATAAATCTATGAGAGGAGGAGTTTAAATGATCAATTTAGAAAAATTGGGTTTTAGATTGTTATGGGGTTAAGGCAACGCTCTTTGAAAGCTGCTCTGCTACATCCTTTAATCCAAGTTTTTCAAATGTGCTTTTTGTCGGTATCCCCCTACTATCCCATCCACGTTTAGCATAATACATGTCTAGTAACTTATCGAATTTCGTTTTGTCAAGTGTTGCGCCTTTATATGGTCCTTTGGTGATTGGTTCCGTAAACCAGCGTTTTGGTGGGTAATCCATCATGCGACTCCATCCCTGACCATATTCACGCACCCAGAAGGCTCTTATGAGGGCATATATCCTATCAGCAATGGTGTATAACATTTCCTCTAGAGGAATCTCCACTCCCGATGCTGCTTTTAAGAGTTTGGGGTACCATTCAAGTTCGAAGCCGAGTTCTATCCATGGGAGTCTACATGAAACTAGGGATTCAAACATCCCTCCCCTTATCCTCTGAAATTCTATTACCTTGTCCACTTTTGCCTCCGTGTATCCAGATCTATCCGTCTTTATCTCCCATGAGATAACCCATGCTTCCTTATGGTGGGCGCCTATGGATGATGTTGCAAATGCCAAGGCCATTCCCGGAACCGTGTGACAATCGTAGGCTGAAATTTCAAGCCCCTTAACATGCATTGCCCAATTCTCTGATCCTCCACCAAGTTTTTGACTCACCCTCATAACGCCTTCTGCGAGGAGGTTTCCAAGATCCCCCTTCCTATAAGCAATTTCTTGAACCAACATTTTCGCTCTTTCAAAATCCCCCCACTCTATCCCATCCTTTAGAAGCTTCTTCTCAGTGGCTTCCATGGCGAAGGCTATGGTGTTGCCTAGGGAGATTGTGTCTATTCCATACTCATCCGCCATCCTATTTAGCACAGAAACCTTCCCAAGATGACCTAACCCAATATTGGAACCAAGCATAGCGACATTCTCATAATCTAGTTCAGCTTCCCTCCCCTCACTATCGAGAACCACATTTCCACATGCCATGTTGCAGTAGGGGCACCCCCTCCGCTTAACTTTCGCTGCTTCCATTGCATAACCATCAATGAGTCTACTAAACTCAAAGATCCCCTCCCTAAAGTTATGTGTGGGTAGGACACCATTCTCATTAGCCCACTCTATTGTTGCCATGGTTCCCTGTCTAATCCAGAAATCATAGCCAACTCTAGACCTAATACTGGCATAGGCTTCATTCACAAGCTTACTATATGCTTCCGGATCTGCTAAACGAATATCCTTAGTCCCCTTAAATACTATAGCCTTAAGCTTCTTAGAACCCATAACAGCACCAATACCAGGCCTCCCACCAGCCCTCCCCTCTTGGGAGATGATGGTGGCGTATCGAACCATATTCTCCCCTGCAGGACCTATAACAAGCACCCCCACATCCCTACCATGAACTTCCTTAAGCCCCTTCTCAGCTTCGAAAGTTGTTCTACCCCACATCCCTTCAGCACTTAAGATATAACCTACCCCATCTTCCACGTAAAGGTAAACTGGCTTTTCAGCCTTCCCCTCCACCACAACAGCATCGAATCCAGCTTTACGCATATTTACTGCAGCCATACTTCCAATATTTCCATCCCCATACCCACCAGTGAGTGGGCTTTTAGCTGCCACAACCAGTTTACCGAGGCTTGGACCTGGAAGCCCAGTTAATGGTCCTGCAGCTATGACAAGTTTATTCTCAGGACCTAAGGGGTCTATGCCAGGCTTCAATTCATCCCAAAGAATTCTCGCAGCAAACCCCCTACCACCCACATATTTCCTCGCAAAATTCGCATCATAATCCTGTACAGCCACTTTCATCTTTGAAAGATCAACACGTAAAATTTTACCATTCCAACCATACATTTCAGTACACCTTATTAGATATCTATTATGGACTTTACATTTAAAATATACGGTTTAATTCTTGAGGTTTACCAAGTTTAGGTGAGTTGGATGGGTAGCATGCCACCCCATGAAATTTCCATGGAATCCACATTCAAAACAACTTTACAAGCATAAACTTTAACGCCAAGACCATAAGCCTCCAATAAAGCTTTTGAGAATTCCTCATCCACATCCCAATTGGGCTTGAAAATCTCAGCTTCAGGATGTGTAACTAGGAAGAAGATTATCGACTCATAACCATCATTTAAAGCCTTGATCAAGCATTTAACATGCCTCCTACCCCTAACTGTGGGTGCATCTGGGAATAGTGCAAAGCCATTCAGCACTAGAGTACAACCTTTAACTTCCAATATGGCTTTACCACCAAACCTAGATTCCAATAGGAAATCAAATCTACTACCAGAATAATCATATTCAGCCCTAGATATGCTGTAACCATGCAAATTTGGTATGAGTCCTGAATTTAAAAGCCATTGGAATATCTTGTTATGTAGGGCGGAATCAACGAGAACCCAACTTCCACCAGACTTAACTGCGAATAGGTATAATTCAGTTTTCCTAGCACTGGAGTAATGTGGTCTAACGAGAACTTCAGAACCAAACTTCAATAATTCATTCAGCCTTCCAGGATCATGTATATGTGCAGAGTAAACTCTACCATCAACTTCAACTATACATCTAAACCTATTCAACCTTTTGAGAAACAATCCTCTCTTAACACCATCATAGTTAAGCTTAAAGCTCACAGTAAAATGGGAGTGTAAGTATTGCATTTAAATTGTTTCGTCGTCATTGGATTAATATACTATGAATCCAGGTCTCTTGGAAACTGTTTTTGGGAAATATCTAGGCTTCTTTGGATAACCACTACAAGCGTTATTGAGTTCTGAAGTAAACTCTTCCAATGAATATTCCCTCTGATCACCTTGCACTCTACGTCTAACATTCACTTTCCCCTCAGCTTCCTCCCTATCACCGACAACAACTATATATGGAATCCACTCCTTCTCAGCATCCACAATCTTCCTAGACATAGACCTATTGGTATCGTCAACATCAACCCTGAATCCCTGAGACTCCAAATATTCACAAACCTTGAAAGCGTAACTG
>Ga0080004_1117938_pt1 | contig 17227 bp, 14 predicted proteins | sample WasSprMetagenome_FD_69207 | JGI IMG/M metagenome (GOLD analysis project Ga0080004, IMG submission 69207) | Sulfidic aquatic microbial communities from Washburn Spring, Yellowstone National Park, USA - WS (SPADES assembly) (version 2) | ecosystem: Environmental > Aquatic > Thermal springs > Hot... | reverse complement strand
ATAAGTATTGTTATGGCAATCACAAAAGCCGCAGCCCAAGCTTGAGTGTGCCAGTAATCATAGGGACCCATAGCATAAACAAAAATTGTTACAGTAAGGGAAGCCATGGGTCCATTCATATTATATGAAAGAAAATTGTTGTTGAAGGAGGTAAAAAGTAGAGGGGCTGCTTCGCCTATTTCTCGTGCTATGGCTAACAAAGCACCTGTTAATAGCCCAGTTTTTATGGCAGGATAAAGCACTTGCAGGATTACTTTGTAATAGGGTGCACCAAGGGCAAAGGCTGCTTCTCTCATGGTCCATGGAACTAACTTTAGCATGTGCTCAGTTGAACGAATAACCACTGGAAACATGATTATGGCTAAAGCTACACTTCCAGCCCAACCGCTAAAATGTCCTAAAGGTTTTACCATAATAGCGTAAACAAATGCCCCTATTATGATAGCAGGCACACTAACCATAGTATCTGCAAGAAAGCTTATTACCTTAGATAAGCGATAATTCCTTCCGTATTCTGCTAAAAATGTTCCTGCAAGAATCCCTAAAGGGATACCCAAGGAAATAGCACCAAGTGTAATGAGAAAATGTCCAATGAAAGCATGCTTTAACCCTCCTCCAGGCTCTCCAGGAGGGGATGGAGTTTCTAAAAAAAGTGAAAGGTTGATAGAGGCTATACCATGGCGAATTACATCGAAGATTATAAAAAAAAGCCAAAAAATGCCCCATAGTGCACATAAACCAGTAATGGTAAGGATGCTTGTGCTTGTTAGTTTCCTAATCTTTAAGACCCTTTCTCTCATTTTCCACGAACCCTCATAATGAAATATTTAGAGCTCATAATGATAAAAAGGCTCATGATATACAAAAGCAAAGCAAGATAGAATAGGGCTGAGAGATGGATATCTTTATCTGCCTCGGTAAACTCATTTGCAAGCTTTACCGTTACTGTCGTAGTTGGAGTTAAAAGGGAAGTTGGAAATTTGTTAATGTTCCCAAGCACAAAAGCAACTGCCATAGTCTCTCCAAGTGCTCTACCCAAAGATAACCCAATTCCACCGAATATACCTATCCTACAATAGGGGAACATCACATCCTTTATAACCTCCCACTTCGTAGCCCCCATACCATAAGCAGATTCCTTTAAAACTCGAGGAACAAGATAAAAAGATTCGATGGTGATGGAAGCCGTAAAGGGAATGATCATGATGCTTAAAACAATGCCCGCAGTAAAGAGGTCTATGCCCAAAGGGGTTCCTTCAAAAAGCTTCCCAAGAAGAGGTATTGGAGTAAAAACCTTTTGTAAAAATGGTTCGATGTAGCTTGCATGAATGGGTGCAAGAGTAAAAAGCCCCCATAACCCGTAAATAATACTTGGAATAGCTGCAAGAAGTTCAACTGCACCCCTAATCACTTCTTTTAGGAAATTGGGACAGACCTCAGATACAAAAATGGCTATACCTAAGGCAATAGGAACCCCAATAATTAGAGCAATAAAAGCTACGATAATTGTGCCAGTTAAAGGGACAGCCCCCCCAAACTTTTCAAAAACCGGGTCCCACTCGGAAGAAAAAATAAAACTAACAAAACCAAACTTTTGAATGGCTAAACTTGCTTCTTTTAAAAATACAATCAATATTCCGATGAGAAAAAGAGGGACAAGAACAGCCCCCAAAAAGGTTAGAAAAAGAAAAAACTTATCCACAAAATAGTCCCATTTTTTCGAACTACCTAAACCTAATTCCATTCGGTTATCCTCGATTTTTTATTTCTTTTTTTTATTTCCCTTTTAATAATTAATAAAAAAGTAAGCCTCGACTAGACATTATACTCAAACAGAGTAAACTACAACTTTGTTAATAAAATTTTACTATTGCCTTGTCAAATTGTCCAATGGGTTCTAAATTAAATTAGTATGAAAAGATTAGCTTTACTTGCTCAAATTCTTTTCTTTTTAATCCTGGAGGTTCTTATGGAGCCAAACTTTGGCTTTTCTTCCCTTGACTTAACCCAAAAGGTTAAAGTTCATACCCTTTCTTCAGGCTTAAAAGTCCTCTTCTTCCCCTATCAGAGGGAAAGGGTAGTCACGGTAAAGCTCTGCGTAAAGGTAGGGAGCAACTACGAGTGGGATGAAGTAGCAGGAATTACCCATCTCATCGAGCACATGATATTTAAAGGAACTGAGCATAAGAAGCCTGAAGATATATCTGGAGCTGTTGAGGCAAAGGGTGGATACATCAACGCCTTTACCTCTTATGACTACACCTGCTACTATGTGTCTGGACCTACAGAAGTTTTTGAGACAGCCCTTGATGTCCTCTCTGAAGCGGTCTTTCACCCAATCTTTGACCCAAACGAGCTTTCCAAGGAAAAAGAAGTAGTCGTTGAAGAGATGAAGATGCGCCTTGACAATCCCTATGTGGTCCTCTACGAAGAGCTGATGAAAAACTCTTACACCAAATATCCCTACCGTAGACCCATCATCGGGTTTGAAAACACGGTTCGTTCTCTTACCCGGGATGACCTTTTCTACTTTGTGAACCACTTTTACACCCCAGAAAATATGGTTTTAGTTATTGTCGGAAACTTGCCCTATGATGAGGTACTAAAGCTTTCAGAAAAGTATTTTTCTAACCTCCCAAAAAGAACCCTCAAGCAAGTTGTCTTTCCTACTGAACCCTATGTGGAAAAGCCCACTCTTTCTTGGGTTGAAAGAAAAGTAAAAGAGGGCTACTTCGCCCTTTCCTTTCCTGCTCCATCTTTAAAGGAAAATGATGCTCCTCTTGCCGACCTGTTAGCGGAGATCCTCGGCGGTGGGGAAACCTCAAGGCTTTATCTACGCTTAAAAAGGGAACTAAACCTTGTAAAAAGCATCTCAGCAAGCGCTCTAACTCCCTCAGGTCCTGGTCTCTTTGAAATTACAGGAACTGCAGACCCTCAAAATTTCCATCCTATCTTACGAGAAACTTTAAAGGAAATCTTAAAGATAAAACACTTTGGCATATCGGAAGAGGAATTAAGACGAGCCAAAACGCAGGTTCTATCAAGCTTTATCTACGGGCAGGAATCTACGGATGGTCTTTCAAGGACCCTTGCAACCTTTGAGCTGATTAGAGGCACATACAAAGACATCGACTGGTATGTCAAACAAATTGAAAGGGCAACATCCGAGGATTTACAAAGGCTGGCAGAAAAGATCTTTAACCCCTCTAAACTAACGGTAGTTTTTCTCTCTGAGAAGGCCCTTTTTGGTGAAGAGGAATTGAGAAAGATAGTAGAAAAGGAGGTCCTTCTTGAGGAGGCTCAAGTCTTCCGCCTCAAAAACAACTTAAAGGTTATCTTAAAACCGCAGAAAGAGACTCCAACCGTTGGGCTTGCTTTGGTTTTTCCGGGAGGAGTAAGGTTTGAAAATAAGGAAAACAATGGCCTCTTCCAAGCCCTAACTCTTATTTGGACAAGGGGCACAAAGAAAAGGTCAGCTGAAGAAATTTCTCAAACCTTAGAAAGTCTTGGCTCATCAATCGTTGGCTACACCGGAAGAAATACCTTCGGCTTAAAAGCGCTGAGCTTATCCAAAAACCTTGACCAAACCTTGGAGCTCTTTTCAGAAATCCTTTTTGACCCAAGCTTTAGCGAGGAAGAGTGCGAAAAGGCAAAGCCTGAGCTTATGTCCATGCTCTTAAGACAAGAAGACCAACCCCTCTCCCTTGCTCTTAAAGAATTCTTAGAGTTTATCTTTCCAGACCATCCCTATGGCTTAAACCAAGCAGGCTCTCAAGCCTTCTATCAAAGTTTCACCTGCGAAGACCTAAAGAAAGCTTATCAAGATTTTGTGAACCTTGACCAGGCAACGCTCGTTGTCGTTGGTGATTTTGACCCGGTAGACTTAAAGCTAAAGCTTAAGAAATACCTTGAGACAGGACCGCTTAGAAAAGAAGAAAAAAAGGAGGAGCCTGAACCACTCCTTCCCAAGCCTGGCAAAAAGTTTACCCCTAAGGAAAGCTTTCAAACCCAAGTTCTTCTTGGTTTTGTTTTGCCCGGGCTTCTCTCTCCAGAAAGACCAACGATCGAGGTTCTAAACAGCATCTTCTCAGGAATGGAAAGCAGGCTTTTTAGGACCTTGAGAGACGAGCGGTCTCTTGCCTACGCCGTCACCTCTTTCCTTGTTATGTATCCTAAAGCCTCTATTTTTACCTTCTACATCGCCTGCTCCCCTGAGAAAACAGACCAAGCCGTAGCTGGCTTTTTTGAAATCTTAGAAAAGATAAGCTCAGAAGGTCTAACCCAAGAAGAAATAGAACGAGGAAAGAATAGGCTCCTTGGGAGGTACAGGCTTTCTCTTCAGAGCAACATTGCTAAAGCTGAAGACATGGCTATAAATGAGGTCCTTGGTCTTGGCTGGGACTATCAAAAGAAGTATGAAGAAGAAATAAAAAAGGTCGACGCCGAAAGATTGAAAGATATTATAAAGAAGTATCTTAAAAAGGATCGAGCTTACCTCTTAATCCTTGGACCGAATGTCAAATCTAATTAGCATAGAATTCATCACAACCTCTCCAGAAGAAACAAAAGAACTTGCTCACAGGCTTGGCAAACATCTAAGACCGGAAACTCTTCTTCTTCTCTATGGAGACCTTGGCTCAGGGAAAACAACCTTCATAAAAGGGCTTTGCGAAGCCCTTGAAGTCCCCGAAGATACCTTCGTGGTAAGCCCAACCTTTTCGTTGATAAACATCTATAAAGGGCGCTATCCCATCTTTCATGTTGACCTCTATCGGTTAAGCGAAGAGGAGGCTTTTGAGCTTGGGCTTTGGGAAAACTTAGAAGAGGGGATCATAGTCGTTGAATGGGCAGATAGACTAAGTTTTTTACCCCCAAAGGTAGAACCTCTTTCTATTTTTTTTGAGCATTTAGACCTAAACACAAGGAAAATCAGGCTTCAAGGCTCTCAACAATGGCTTTACATCCTAAAAGAACTGGAAAGGGATGCCCTATCGCATAGATAGGAAGTCCTTCAAGTAAAAAGTTTAGCTTAGAAGAGGATACGAAGTTTTCTATAAAAACGGACTTATACTCCTTCTCAAAAAGGAAATCTATTAAAGCGTTTATGACGCCACCGCTAAGGTAGATCCCCCCTAAAGGGAGATAGCAAAGGGCTAATTGAGAGCAAAATCTACCCAAATATTTGAAATAAGTCTTCACAGCTTGCCCTGCCCTTTTATCTTGCTTCTTTGCAAGGGCAGTAATCATGGGTGCAGAAAGCCTTTCTCCATGAAAGAATTCATAAAGGTTTTCAAGCCCCCTTCCTGATAAAACCTCTTCATAGCTTAGCTCTTTCTGCTTTTCTTTCAAAAAGTCTAAAAATTTTAAGTCAAAGCTATCTAATGCTTGAAAAAAGATATGTCCAGCTTCGGTTGAAATTAGGGTTAAAGGTTTCTCTTTTACTAAGACCCCTACCCCTAATCCAGTTCCGCAAAAAATGGCAATACAAATTCCCTTGTTAATCCTCCCTTCTTTTACTAATTTAAGGTCCTTCTTTTTTAGCTTTACTAAAGAGGCTGAACCGGCAAATAGGTCGTTCACAAGGATGAGTTTTTTAAAAAGAAACTTGTCTTTTATTTTTCTTTCTTCTATTTCCCAGCCAAGGTTCGTAAGCTTTGCCCTCCCCTTAAACACAGGACCAGCTACGGCAATACAGGCAACGGTATCCCGAGGTTCAACCTTAAAGAAAGACAGGGCTTGTAAGAGAAGGGAAGAAAAGTCGCTAAAATCTTTGCTTTTTAGGGTTAAAACCCCTTTTTGACTTAATCCCCTTCTGGGTGGGGTTAGGACGACGAACCGAGCGTTTGTGCCCCCTACATCGGCAAGAAGATAAGCTTGGCTCAAGGGCTATTTCGTTTTACCTTTTGTCTCTGCAGGTTTAGATGCTTGTGTCTCCTTTTTTCCTTTAGTTGTTTCATAGTAATTGTCAAAAAGCTCTACAAGCTTTGGGGATATGTCTATCCTTGGGCTTGCGTAGTAGATGCCAGGCTGGTTTTTCTCAAGGATAAGGTCGATCTTTTCTTTTTGGACATAATCCTTAATTATGGTTTCAAGCTCTTTAAAGACAGGGTCAAGGAGCTTCTTTTCTAACTCCTGCATCTCAAGCTGAGCATCCTCCTGCATAGTCCTAAATTCCCTTAATTTTTTTTGAAATTCCTGTTGTTTCTTTTCTCTGACCTCTTGAGACCATAGCGAGCCCTTCTTTTCTATCTCCTCTTTTAAGGCATCAAGCTCCTTTGCTCGAGCGTCAAGCTTTGCTTGAAGCTCTTCATACTTTTTCTGTAGTTTTTCCATCACCTCTTGCCCATACTTTGAGGTGTTGACAACCCTCCTTATGTCTATAACTGCGATCTTTAAATCAGATTGAGCAATAGCTAAATCCATCATTAAAAGGCTAAAAGCCAAAATAAAAAGGCTCGCAACAAAGACCTTCCTCATCCTCTTTCCCCCTTTCCTTTTATTTTTATTTGATCACAAAGTCTACCCTTCTATTCAAGGCATAACAAGACTCATCATGCTCATAGCAGATAGGACGCTCTTCTCCGAAGCTTACAACCTCAATCCTTGACTCCTCAACCCCAAGCCTAACCAACGCCTTCTTTACTTCAAGGGCTCTTTTCATCCCTAAGGCAAGGTTGTACTCGTTTGTCCCCCTTTCATCGCAGTTCCCCTCAAGGACAATCTTAACATCCTTTCTTTCAAGCAGGTACTTGGCGTTGCTTCTTAGCCTATCCCACATGTCAGAACGGATGGTATAGTCATCAAAATCAAAGAAGATGGCAAAGAGAGGAGGAGTACCCCTTCCGTAAAGCTTGATTGTGTCAAGGTCTAACTTTTTTTCTGCCCTTTTATCCTGCTCTTTAAGAAGGTCCTCTAAGCTAACCTTTTTCTCGTCGCTCACTTTTTTTGATGGTTCAACCTTCTCTGATGGTTGAGGAGTAGAAATAGTTGGTGATACCGCAATGGGTGGAGCTTCTTTTTTGGCACACCCAAAGAGAACTAAGCTAAAGAATAGGCTTACATAAACGATTATTCTTTTCATCTTCATTTACCTCCTGGGGAACTATATCCCGTGATATCAAGCTCATACAAGAACTCACCAGTCAAGAACTCAAGTTCTTTTTTAATATACCTCACTAATATACCCTGTAAAGTTAACTCCTCTGCAATGGCTTGAGTAATTAAAACATACTCTTCCTGCTTAAAGGTGTCTAACAACCTTCGACAAAAAAATTCTCGACATAGCGGAGGTCTGGCAAAGAGCTTACACCCCACGGGACCGACAAAGAAACATCTACCTGGAACCTCCCTTTCTTTGGGTAGCTCCTTTTTTAGCAAAAAGTTTAAAAGGATTATAGCTACTGTTGCCTCGTTCTCAAGCCCTGCTTTACAGCATCCCTTTCCCTCAAGGACGGTGCAAACATAACATTCTCTAAAACTTTGAAACTCCTCCATTCTCTTGTTTGATATCTCTATAGCTTTTTCGTATTTTTTTAGAAGTTCTACAAAATCTTTAAGTTTTAAAAAATACTCACCATAATTTTCAAAAATTTCTTGGGCCAAAGAGACCTTTTCTAGGAGAAGTTCTTCTGGAAAGGCATACCTTCTTTGAAAGATTTTCTGAAGCCTTGTTTTCATTTCTTTTCATATTTTATCTTTTAAAGATTTTTAGTAAAGAGATATTAACCAAAAATAAAAAAAAATTGATGGTTTGAACAAAACTTCCTTCTTTACTCAAAAGACCTGAGCCAACGTTTTTAAAAAATGTTTTTAAAGGCTCTTAGGAGTAATGTTCAAAACTATGTTTAAAAGTTAAAATTTTTGAACACCATACTTTACAAGCTTTTTGGTAGTGTCTTGATTAATTTGGTAAAGACTTGAGAGGACAGAAAAGGCATGGTAGCTTCCCCAATGGTTAACCCAGTGGTAAATAACCAAAACTACCAGAAAGGAGGGGAAGCTACCATGAAAGAAAAAACTAACACTTTAACAAAACAACCTATTGAAGAAATTTTAAAAACCTTTTGGAAAAGCTTATGCTTGAGGCAAGAAGAATTTATTTAGGCAATAAAGAAAAGTATGCAAAGGAGTTTTATACCAGAGCCTGCTATACTTCTTATGTTATTACTCTTTATGCAGTGGGAGTAAGCACAAGAAAATTTTTTCAGGTTTTGGGAAGTATTTATGGTGCATACTATTCACTCCAAAGCGTTTCTCGGTTAATTTTGGATATTTGGGTTTGAAGGGAAAAGTGCCAAAAATTGGGAAAACCTACGGATGATTTATCTGGGATAGAAAATGCCATAAAGATGAATTCTTTAAATAAGGTGCGGGCAAAAGATAGAGGTTTATTTGCAGGAGATTTAAAAAGGATTTTTGTTTTTCATTGACAAACGATTTGTATTATATTAAAAAACTAATTCGAGAAAAAGAGACGGATAGATGTTAGATTTTATATTCAAGCCTAAAAGTATTGCCATAGTGGGAGCATCTGCGAACGAAAAAAAGATTGGACATGCCATCCTAAAAAATCTCATCACCCAAGGATATACCGGTAAAGTCTTTCCCATAAATCCAAATTCAAAGGAGATCCTTGGGCTTAGATGTTATCCGTCGGTATCGAAAGTAGGAGAAGATATAGACTTAGCGGTGATTGTGGTTCCTGCAAAAGTAGTCCCTTCAGTGGTAAAAGAATGCGGAGAAGTTGGAGTAAAAGGGGTGGTAGTAATCAGTGCCGGCTTCAAAGAAACTGGAGAGGAAGGAGCAAGGCTTGAACTGGAAGTTGTGGAGCTGGTAAAGAAATATGGAATGAGGATGGTAGGACCTAACTGTTTAGGAGTGATCAACGCTGAAATAGGGATGAACGCAACTTTTGCCCCAGACATCCCCCCTAAAGGTAGGGTTTCTTTCTTTTCTCAGTCTGGCGCTTTAGGGGTAGCCTTGATAGACTGGGCGATCGGGAGCGGTTTTGGGTTAGGAAAGTTTGTTAGCTTCGGAAACAAGGCTGACCTTAATGAAACAGACTTCCTGGAATATTTTGGACAGGACACAGATACTGATATCATTCTTGGCTATATAGAAGATGTCAAAGATGGAAGGCGTTTTATTGAGGTAGCTACTGAGGTAGCAAAGAAAAAGCCGGTTATCATCATTAAATCTGGAACAACTGAAGCTGGTGCCAGAGCAGCCTCCTCTCACACAGGAGCTTTAGCTGGTTCAGATAGGGCTTTTACTGAAGCCTTTAGAAAGGCAGGTGTAATAAGGGTTGAAGGAATAAAAGAGCTCTTTGAAGTTGCTGAGGTTTTCAAAAGTAAAAAACTTCCTGCAGGCGAAAAACTTCTTATTGTTACCAACGCCGGCGGTCCCGGGATCATTGCCGCAGATACAGCAGAAAAAAACGGGCTAAAGCTATACCCCTTGACTAAAGAATCCATCGATTTTTTAGCTGAAAGGTTACCCCCTACGGCAGCTCTTTACAACCCTGTAGATGTAATCGGTGATGCCACCTCAGAGAGATATCTCTTCGTTTTAGAAAAAGCTATCTTTGACCCGAATGTAGATGGTATATGTGTTATACTTACGCCCCAGGCTACGACAGATGTAGAAAATGTAGCAAAAGTAGTTGTTGAGAAAGCCAAAAAAACAGAAAAACCTTTTGTGTGTTGTTTTATTGGGGGTCCTAAGGTAAAACAGGGTACACTTTACTTAAAACAAAACGATATAGCTTGCTACGACGACCCGGCTACAGCCATAAAAGCATACAGTAAATTGGTCTACTATGCGAAACACAAAAAACGAGGAGAAGATGAATTTGTAAAGTTCCCTATACCTGATGAGGTCAAAAAAGAAATAATCCTGATACTTGAAGCCCTTAGAGATGCAGGAGTTACTGTGATAGGTGAAGAAAATTCTATGAAAATATTAAGCCTTTATGGAATTAAATTTCCAAAAAAGGGATTTGCTAAAACTTCAGATGAAGCTGTAAAGGTAGCAGAAACGATAGGGTATCCTGTTGTCATGAAAGTCAGTTCACCTAACATCGTTCATAAAACCGATGTTGGAGGAGTAAAGATAGGACTTAAGGATGAAAAAGAAGTAAGGGAAGCCTTTCTCGAGATAACTATCAATGTGCAAAGGGCTATGCCTAGCGCTTACATTAAAGGTGTAAATATCTACGAAATGGTGACAGGTGGGAAAGAGGTTATATTGGGTGTAACCTATGATTACACTTTTGGTCATATGGTAATGTTTGGTTTAGGCGGAGTGTATGTAGAGGTATTGAAAGATGTAAGCTTTAGGATTGTGCCTGTAAGTAAAAGGGAAGCATATGAAATGTTAAACGAAATTAAAGGTATAAAACTTTTAGAAGGAGTAAGAGGGGAAAAACCTTCCGATAAAGAGGATTTAGTTGATAAAATATTGAAACTCTCTCAATTAGTTGAAGATTTTCCCATAATTAAAGAAATAGATATCAATCCATATTTAGTAAAAGAAAAAGGAGGAGTAGCCTTAGACGCAAGGATCATCATAGGTTAATCATCATACAATATCTTTAAGGAGGAAGAAAATGAAAACTATATTTTTAATCTCTAACAGACCATACAGTGGAAGAAACCTACTTGCTGTAGGGCTTAGTCTAAACTTGAAAGAAAGAGGCAAGAAAGTTGGATACATGAAGCTATTAGGTAAAACCCCGATAAAAGTTGGTGATAAAATTCTTGATGAAGAATCTATGTTTATTCATAAGGTATTAGAAATTGAAGACCCAGTTGAGTGGGTTTGTCCGTTTGTTTTAAGCTATGAAGCTAAATACAAGCTTTTTCATGAAGAAGAGATGAATATAGCTCAACAGATAAGAGAAGTGATAAATACACAAACAGAACTAAAGGATTATCTTTTTGTAGTTGGAGGGGATAGCATCTTTGAAGGTTTAAGCTTAGGGATAGACTGTTTACGCCTAATAAAGGAGGTAGATGCTAAAGGGATTAACGTTCAGCTTTGGGAGGGTGAAACCTCGGTAGATGATATCTTAGGAGTAAAGGAGCTTCTTGGGAGAAACTTTGTGGGTGCGGTGATCAACAAGGTGCCTCCGGAAGAACATGCCTATATAAAAGAAACGGTAGTCCCCTATTTAAAGAAAAAGGGAGTTGAAGTATTAGGGGTGTTTGAGCGAGATAGGTTGCTTGAAGCTATTACAGTTAGGACTTTGTTAGAAGTTGTAAACGGAGGGATTGCATGCTGTGAAGATAAGCTTGAAGAGTTCATAGAAAACATAGTCATCGGAGCCATGGACCCGGAAAACGCTATGAGGTATTTTTTAAAAATACCCAACAAGTTGGTAATTACCGGGGTATACCGGACAGACATTCAGATATTAGCCTTAGAAACCTCCACTAAATGCCTCCTTTTGACTGGTGGTTTACACCCAAGCGAGATGGTAATAAGCATAGCAAAGAGCAAAGGTGTGCCTGTGGTGGTAACATCTCTTGATACATTTTCAGCAGTCAAAAGGATACAATCCTTGGTTGGTAGGGATATGCTGAAGGATAGGGGGAAAGCTTTAAGGGCAAAAGAAGTTGTAGCTAAGGAATTCGATTTGGATAAGTTTTTAGCCATGTTGGAGGTTTAGTATTTTGGGATTTTTTAAGATCTCCCCTTATTTAACTATCCTCGAGATATAAAAATTAGGTTAAAAGCCCTCCTCTAAATTAAAACTTTAGAGGGGGCTAAGCAGAATTAGAAATTGTAAAAAGCTGAGAAGGTGAACCTATCAGCGGTGTCGACCCATTTTTTACGCTCTGTTTCGATATGCACTACTTCTACGCCCAAGTTAAAGTTCTCGGTTAATTTATACCAAAGGTTTGCAAAATATTGAGTATTTTTCGTAAACTGCCTGTCGTTTAAAGCTTGGGGTCCAATTTGTCCTTTCAAAATTTCCTTATCGTTGGGATCATCAAAGCCTGCACCAATGGCAAAAGTCCAGCGAGGATTAATGTTCCACACAAGGTCTGCCCACATTCCGTATGCTTCGATCGGCTTACCATAGGCATTAACTCCAAGGTCATACCTCAACCATTCTTTATCAAGACCCTTCCCAGTCCAGGCTTCTCCTTTAAACTGAAGTTTTTGACCAAGAAGATGGAAGTTAAACAACCACTCTCCGCAGAGAAGCCAGCGGTCAACGTCTCTATCATTTGTAAAATACTTTCTGGGGAAAGGAACATCCTTAGGTTTAACCGATTGATGCTTATAACCACCACCTATAGCGACCATGCTCCCTTTATCAAAGACCTTTGTTAAAATTCCATCCTTATACTGGATTCTTGCAAGAGCCCAAGGCATACGCTCTTCAGAGGAGGTATCTGTTCTTCTATGCATCATCAATGAAGCCAAAACCTCCCAATTATCAAAAACCTTTTGTCTGATGGTTAATTGAGGGACTCTCCACCAAAGGTTGCCGGCTGCTGTCAAGATACCAAAATCTATGGTTGACGGGTTTAATTGGGCAACGGGTATCCAATCTTGCCCGAAAAGTATACTTGTCCTCGTTTTGGTGTTATATATATCTACATAAGCAAGTCTTAATCTGGGTATAAGGTTGTTTCCGTTATTCCACCCATAAAAATCTATTTCAGTCTGTCCTTTTATAATCCAATCTCCCCTTTTTTGAGAGACAATTGCCCCCAGTCTTGTGTCTCTTGGGTTAAAGTTTGTAGAATCGTTTTCATAATCCTTATTTCGTGAAAGCTTCCATGCTGTGCCATTCCAAGAAGCACTCCATCTATTTTTTACTGCTCCTACGAAGTCATTGTAATATTCAATACGAGCAGTATCATAATGATAATCCATTTTTACCCTTCCATATATCTGCCATTCAAGCCCGGGTTTCCCAAAAACAGGCTTAGAATCCTTAGCCACAAGCTGAGGGGTTAGGCTTTCGGTCTTGTTTTCTACTTGAGCAAGCTTTCCCTGCAAAGTTTCTATTAAAGCCTGCATGGATGCCATTTGTTGTTGCATGGCAGCCATTTGTTTCTTCAAGGCTTCTATTTGAGCCTTAAGCTCTTCGGGAGTTTCTCCAGCCAAAGATGTTTTCACAAAAATTCCGCCTAAAAATAGACCTGGCAGTAACAGCATAGATATCAACCTTGTCCTCATTCCACACCCCCCTTTTGAAGTTTTTAAAGACTATGTCCGTAAGCATTACCCTGAAAAGACAAAAAAAAAATTATTAAAGATTTTTTTCACAAAAAAATTTAGGTTGGACGGTTGCTTCTTTTTATAAAGTTTTCTAAGAGCTCAATATCCCTCATATCCTTTTCTCGCAGGGCTAAAAGCTTCATCTTAATTATACCTTTTGGATGAAGCACCTTTATTTTTCTATCAGGCACGGTAATGGTAAAAAATAGTTCTTCTTTCAACCAATCTTCTTGAGCAAGCAGGATATCAAAGCGAAAACCGCCTTTTATAACAGCAACATTGGTTATTTCTAAACCTTTCCAACCTTCTATGGTGTATTGTTTCTTTTCAAGAAGCTCAAGCAAATCGTTTATCTCTCCTCCGTCAACTAAAATATCAAGCTCTCATGGGGTTGGTTTTCTCTCTTTCACCCAAAAAGACACTGCCAATCCACCAACTAAAGCATAGTCAAAATCAAAGACCAGGTCTAAAAATTCTCTAACAAGTGGGGCTTGAATAAATTGGTCAAAATATGCTTTAGTAGTTAAGTTGATTGTATTAGTGGACAAGGAACTCCCCTTCAGTCACACTAAGCTTCCTTCATGTCCCGGCAAGCTTTCCTTTTTAGTATCTCGTGGGAGTTGTCAATAATTTTGTGTCTGTAAATCATGATAAAATTTTAAATTAAATATTTGAGTTATCTCATATTTTTTACTCTTTATAGCTGGTATACTCTTCCTCCACCTTCCATCCCTTTAACTATCTATTCTGAAGATATCCTAACCTCTCTCTTATCTTTTCTAACAGCCTATTTATACTCTCAATCCTCCTCAGGATACTTTAAAAAACATAAATACTTCTCTAATTTCTCTCTAATTGTCCTTATATACGACGAATATTTCTCTTTAAATTTCTCACACAAAGCCTCAAATAACTCTCTACCTTCATCAAATGTATTACTCTGTCTTATCCGGTTTAATTCTTTATTAAAAATCTTTGCATCCTCTTTTCCCATATTCCTCTGAACATTCTTCTTTAAATGAACATAACAAAGCTGATGATCTGACTTGGGAAATAAGGCATTTATCGCTTTATCTATCCCAGGAAAATCATCACTAACAATCAAGGCTACTCGCTTTAAACCTCTCTCTATCAAATCATTAAACACTTGAAGCCAATCAGTTCTATTTTCATTCCCAAAAAAGTATAAAACTCATACACATCCTTATGACCATCTAAGTCTAATCCTAAAACTACATATACACAAAATTTTTTTACCTTTCCTCTGTCCTTAATTTCAGTATGATTGGCATCAATGAATAAGGCTTAAGCATTTTCTGGCAATTCCTTTTGTTTAAAATCGGAAAGCTTTTCTAAGAGTTGCGCTTTAATTTTGTTCAACTCTTCCTCAGAATGGGGCAATCCTAATTGTTTCAGCGAGGAACGAAGTTGGGCTCAAGATGGGCCATTGATTATTAGGCTCATGATAAGGTCAGTGTAGGATTGGTCAACTCTTTTGTAGGGTTCAGGTAGGATATGGGGACGGAAGGTGCATACGAATTGCTCGAGGAAATGCTGGATGGCAAGTTTTTGAGTTGGTCCAGCGTTTGGGTAAAATTTTTCGATAACTTCTTTCATGGCTTGTTCTTTGATTTTGTTAAAGGTCTCCCGGTTCATTTCTTAAACCTCCTTCATATTTTGGTTTGGCTCAGACACAATTTTAATCTTACTCCCGAGGGAACCGTATTTGGTACAACCCAAAAGAAGTCGAACAAATAGGGGAAGGGTTCAATAAAGAAGAGAGGGAACCCGTATGTTAGGCAGGTGTTTTATATGTGTGCGTTGTCGGCTGTGAGGAGTAATCCTTATTGCAAGGATTTGTATGAGAGGTTGCTTGAGAGGGGTAAATCTAAGACTGAGGCGCTTGTGGCTGTGGCGCATAAATTATTGAGGCAATGTTATGGGGTATTAAAGAGCAGGACGCCATTTAGGTTTGAGAATAAAGAGGTTACCCCCTGACAATAGATATAGGACATACCGAGCGTAAGCGAGGCATCCCTCACTTCGTTTCGGGACGACCTCCCCGAGGAGCCCCCTCGCTTCGCTCGGGGCTACAAAAAAGAGGCTCGGGTGATAGCCCTTTTCTGTCGTTTCGAGCGAAGCGATAAATCTTCACACTCTGTCATGTCCCTCCAACATGTCGTGCCGAGCGATAGCGAGGCATCCACGCCCACAATGTCCTGCCGAGCGTAGCGAGGCATCCACGCCCACAATGTCCTGCCGAGCGTAGCGAGGCATCCACGCCCACAATGTCCTGCCGAGCGTAGCGAGGCATCCCTCTTTGGTCATGAGATGGAGGTCCCTCGGCGCATAAGCGCCTCGGGATGACATGAGGGGGGGACCCCTCGCCTAACGGCTCGGGGCGACTTAAAAAAGAGGCTCGGGGTGGGGAAATACTTGGATTTTGGTTATTTGGGTCTGAAATGGGAGGCGCCAAAAATAGAGAAGGAGGTAAAATATATGGTAAGGTAGTGAAAAAAAAATAAAAGGGTAAAGGTAATAGAATTTTTTTTATATTATATTTAATCTTGACAGAGATGAACGAGAGGTTAAACTTAAGGAGTTAAGGGGATTTAACGCGATTAAATTGCGGAACTGCCATGCCCTTCTTGGGAAAATTTTCTACACAATAAGAAGGACTCTATAGAATGTTTTCCCTCAAAATTGATGTACACTGAGTTCTATACATCAAACATTGGTATCTTCAAAAGACTTTTAAAATATTCCGTGGGAGGAAACGCATGGATATCTTTTTAGACATAATGAGTTTTTTAATATTCTTTTCTTTTTTAACCCTTATAGCTTCAATATTGGGTAAGTATATGGCCGACATATATGAAGGTCACATATATTCGTTTTTAAAACCCATAAGATACATAGAAAAAACTCTATACAAGTTACTCGGTATAGATGAAGTTAAGGAGATGAACTGGAAGGAATATCTTTTTAACCTTCTTGCTTTCAATGCCCTTGGTTTTTTGGTGCTATTTTTGACGCTTATGCTTCAGGCATACCTTCCTTTAAACCAGCACAACATACCCAACATGAGCTGGGATTTAGCTTTCAATACAGCTATTAGCTACGTTACAAATACAAACTGGCAGGCTTATCGTGGTGAAACGCAAGCGACATACTTTTCTCAGATTACAGGACTTGCCCTTCAAAATTTTTTGTCTGCAGCAAGTGGCATCGTGGTAGCTTTGGTGCTTATTAGGGCTTTTGTTAGGAAGAATACTGTCTACTTAGGTAATTTTTTTGTTGATTTTACAAGAACGATACTGTATGTGCTTTTGCCAATATCCTTTGTTGGTGCTTTGTTTTTAGTATCTCAGGGTGTGGTCCAAAATTTCTCCGATTATAAGACTGTGTTTCTTTTGGAACCATTTAGCGATGGTAATAAAACAGTAACTCAACAGATAATTCCGATGGGTCCTGTGGCTTCTCAAGAGGTGATAAAGCTTTTGGGGACAAACGGAGGTGGTTTTTTCGGTGCAAACTCAGCTCATCCTTTTGAAAACCCAACTCCATTGTCAAACGTATTTGAAGCTTTTCTCATAATACTAATACCTGCCTCCTTAGTGTTTACGTTCGGTTACATGATAAAAGACAAAAGACAAGGATGGTTTTTATATAGCGTAATGCTTTTTGTGCTTGTTTCTCTTATGGGTATTCAGTATTACTTTGAGCTACAAGGGAACCCAATTGTGAAAAAGTTAGGGGTAGAAGGTCCCTACCTTATAGGAAAAGAGCTTAGGTTTGGCATAGGTGGCACAGTGTTATTTTCAAGCGTTACGACGGGTGTTGCCTGCGGTGCTGTGAACGCAATGCATGACTCTCTAACACCGATAGGCGGTCTTATTCCTATGCTTTTAATGGCTCTTGGAGAGATAATATTTGGTGGGGCTGGTTCTGGTCTATACGGAATGATAGGTATGGTAATAATAGCTGTTTT
>Ga0080004_1119465_pt1 | contig 17234 bp, 18 predicted proteins | sample WasSprMetagenome_FD_69207 | JGI IMG/M metagenome (GOLD analysis project Ga0080004, IMG submission 69207) | Sulfidic aquatic microbial communities from Washburn Spring, Yellowstone National Park, USA - WS (SPADES assembly) (version 2) | ecosystem: Environmental > Aquatic > Thermal springs > Hot... | reverse complement strand
GGTCCTTGTACGCCACGACGGCCGCCCTCACCTCTCCCCGCAGGACCATGCCGCACAGCTTGAGGAAGCCTTTGCGGCGGTAGTTGAGGGCGGAGCCCACGTCGGCGATCACTTCATCGACGGTCAGGCCCTTTCCGGCCGCAAACTCCTTCAAGTACGCGAGCTGGTTCTCCAGGTCAGGCTTCTGGCCCGGCGACGACACCCTGGCGTAGAGGACAACCTTCCTCGGTTCTTGCCGCCCCTTCAGCCCCAGAGCGCGGTACAGCATCTCCTCCGTGTACCGCCGCTTGCCCGTAGGGGTCCGTAGCGCCACCAGTTTGCCGGACCTGTCCCACGCGCGCAGCGTCGATAGGCTCACGCCCAGCTGTTCGGCAAACTCCCGGATAGTGTAGAGCTTAACCGCAGCCACCACCTGCCAACAGCTTATATCAACTTATGTCGAAGATCAACACGGACCTGGTGGAACAGCTAGAACACCGGGAGCAGTTTCCTACCTCCCGGCTCCACGGCGCAGTTCGGGCAGCCCCCGGACCCGGCCAGCGGCCACGCTCAGCAACGTTTTCGCCTCGCCGCAAGCACCACCCCGCGCCATCTCCACGCCCCGCACACCACCACTTCCACAACACCCCCACACCAGAGACGCAAGGGCCCGGCTCCGGGAGGACCGGGCCCCACCCCAGAACAGCCTCACGCCGCCCTGCGCCCGGCAGCCCGCACGGAGGCCAGCCACCGCAGGACCTCCGCCCGGTCAAGCCAGGCCGCACCAATGCACTCATCAGCCGCGCCATAGTACACCAGCCAGCCGCCCGGAGCAGGAGCCATGCCGCACGCGAACACCACATTGTTTACCAGGCCCTCGCGCTCCCAGGAAAGCTCGGGCTCCAGCACGGGCTCCTCCTGGCGGCACAGCACCCGGGCCGGGTCGGCCGCGTCCAGCAGAGCCACACCCAGACGGTACACGCCGGAGCCGTCAGCCCCGTGGTACAGGGCCAGCCAACCACCGGGGACACGAACCGGCGGCGGCCCCATACCAACGTGGTGACAGTCCCAGGAGCCCGGCCGCGGGGACATCACCAGCCGGTGATCCCCCCAGGCTACCATGTCGCGCGACCGGCAGGCCCAGATCCCCGGGTACCGGCGGTGAAACAGAACATACTCGCCCGACACCTTCGCGGGCAGCAACACGCCGTTTTTGTCCTGCTCGTCCAGGAGCATCCGCCGGTCGCGCCAACAAGAATCCGGGCCCAGCCGGTCAGCCCAGGCCGCAGAAACCCGCACGTACGCTCCATCGAAGGCGGTGTACACCAGCCACCACCGGCCATCCAGGTACGTCAGCCGCGGGTCCTCCACGCCGCGCGACTCCCGCGGGCCCTCGCCCAGGAAAACCGGCCGGGGCCAGCGCGTGAATGACAGGCCGTCCCGCGACTCCGCGTACCCCAGGACGGAAACCAGCTCCCCGGAAGGAGAGGGGCCGCACGCCCGGTAGAGCAGCACCACCCTGCCGCCCGCTCTGGCTGCAGCCGGGTTGAACACCCCGGCGGCTTCCCAGGGCAGGCGCGGGTCGGGCTCAAGCACCGGCCGGCGGGACAGCCTCTCCAGCCTCAGCGCCGCAGCCATCGCCCATCAGCCCTCCGGCACCACCGACCAGGCCTTTTCCTCCAGCAGCCAGCGCCGGAGCTTGTACCGGTTCCAGCCGCTGCGGTCAGTCACAAGCAACCTGCGGGGGTCAATCACCCGGAACTCCGACTCGATGTCCCCATTGTTGAACCGGACGGGCTCGGCGAACCGGATCACCATCCCCTTCCGCAGCTTCGGCCGCGCCTGGCGGGCGCGGACGTTCTCCCAGCACTTCTGGCGCCACCTGAGCGCAGACTCGTTACCGGTCGGCGTGAGAAGCCGCAGAATGCGCTCCGGACAGTTGTAGTAGTAGGGGTGCATCTCTTCGCCCATGTCCTTGTAGCCGAAGTTAAACTCGTCCCGCGGCCGGAAGGACAGCAGGCAGACGATCGCCCTCACCTCGCGGCGGCCGTCCGGCCAGACCCGTTCATAGGCGATGTAAGCCTCCCTCATGTTTACCACGGCGCAATCGAGCACACGGCCCACAGAACCATCAGGGTATTCGCCATTCATCTCCTCCGCGAAGAACTCGCGGATACTTTGACCCGGAACCTTGTCAAGGAACGTCCAACCCATCCGGCTACACCCTCCCTGCAGAATACGCGACTCCTCACGGCAGGAGGCCGAGCAGAACCCCGGGCCTCACGCAGCCGCCTGCCTGCCGCGCCGCGCAAGTTCCCTGCCGTGCAGGCACAGCAGCTCGGCCGCGGCCGTTACGGGACAGCTGCCCCAGCCGGCATATTCCTCGCCGTCCCGCTGCACCGACACCCGCCAGCAGCCGGCGGCGATGCGGCGCACCCGCACGGGATGCCCCAGGCCCCGCAGCACGTTCAGGGAGTGCGGCGCGGAAGCGGCAACGTCCATCAGCTCCTCGTAGGCCGCACGCCGGGCCGCATTCCTGGCGCGGCGCGCAGACCGGGCGCGCTCGCACTCGCGCCGGACGAACTCCCCAAGCGCCCGCCGGAGCAGGTACGTTTCCCGCCGCGGGCGTGCCCTGTGCTCTTTCTCCGCTTCGCCCCACAGCCGCCACGCCAGGTCGACGCCGGCGTCCGGCTTCTGAAAAACAAGCTCGCGCAGCCGGGCGGCCATGACGCAGAGCCGGTCCCAGAAGTCCACCGGCGGTTCGGAGTTCCTGTCCACGCGGTAATGGCTCCTCCAGCCGCCCGAGTCGCCGCCGATCAGGACGCTCACCTCGGCGGCAGTCCGGCCCGGCCTGAGCATGTAGTACAGTCGCCCGTCCGGCCCCACGCCCAGCCCGGGGTCAAAGAGCCGCTTGCAGAACCGCAGCTCCGTCGCTTCGGCCCACGCGGCGCCCCGGGGCAGGATTACGTCAACGTACAAGAAGTCTTCCCTCACCTCTGCCCCCAGCTCCAGCAGGAGCCGGGCCACCTTTGCCACCCTTTCATCCATGAAGCCGGGGCGGGCCCCAAGCCCGCCCCACTCCCCCTTTCTCGAAGAACTTCCGAGCACACCAACAGGTCTTTCATGAGACTCCAATTGCATCCCGTACCGCCAGACGGCCCGCCAGCCGGGCCAAATGCCTGGCGGCCAGGTCGCTGTCGAAAAACACGTCACCGCAGCCCCGCAGACTGGCGCGCCGGATCGCCTTCAGCCGGCGCACCAGCCCGGGCGTCAGCTCAACCACCCCCAGGCGGCGCGCCAGCACCGGCCGCCGGTAGCGGACCTCGCCCACAACCCGAAAGTCGGCGTAAAGGGAGCCCCGCAAGTCCACATCGGGCTCCTCCTCAGTGCCATAGACCCAGTAACGGCCCGGTTCGAGATCCTCCGCAATCGAGAGCAAGCAGCCCGCCGGAGAGCTACCAAAACACACCTCCAGCACGTCACCACACCAGAAAGTCGCATACTCCCCGAACCAGGCCACCAGCACTTCTCCGTCTTCACCTACCTTCTCGTAGAACCCGCAGGGCTCGAACAGGTGCTCAGGCCCCAGGTCCTCCTGCACAACCCGGTAAAACACAGCCCGAACCCCCCACTACGCAATCAGCCCAGCACATCGCGCAGAGCCGCTTCATCCACCGGGATGACCGCCCTGACCGCCTCCAGCAGCTCGGCCCCCGTGTCGCACGACCAAGCGGCACGCCGGAAGTAGCCGAGCCACTGTTCGAACAGGCGCCCGAGGAGCTCTGCCTCACGCCCGTGACCGGCGCGGCGGTAATACTCCTGCACGGCCGCGGAGACCGCACGGCTCACTGCATGCGCATCCTTCACCAGCAACACCTCCCCCGCAGAACACAAGCCGGGACCGGAGTCAGCCCCGGAACCGGGCCAGCGCTTCTTCGAGGAACCGGGCCGCGTCCGCGCCCTCCGGGAGGGGATAAAAAGCGTCCTCCGCGGCCCCGCCGTAGGGCTCCCTGTACACAAGGAGGGCGCAGTACGTCATCACCGGGACGTAGCCCAGCACCGCGACGAAGGCCTCGGGCCCGTACTCAACGTGCACCAGCCGCACCGCCCCGTCCCAGCACGGTCCCCTGATGTGCTTCTTGATTATCTCCTCGGCGCCAAAGTCGTCCATGTCCAGATCCCTGTCGCCCAGCGGGCCGGAAACTGCGGGACGGACGCTCCAGCTGGAAATGGGGGCTGGCCTTCCCCAAGCGTGCCTGGACACGCGGGCGACCGCGGCGGGAGGGCGCGCGGCCTCGACCGCGTGCCGCCACTCCACGAAGTCCGACCACAGCCGCCACACCCGGTCCAGAAAAACCCGGCCCTCGCGCAGCCGCTCGCGGAAGTACCTCTCCACCTCGCCGCGGACGTCTCCGGCGGGATCCAGGGCAAGCAGGGCCTCGGACGGCCCGCACGAGGCCGGAGCGTCCGAAGAGAGGCCGGCGAGGGCCTCTCTCCACGCCTGGACCACGAACCAGTACGCGGGAGTGACCGCCGGCTCCGGGGGATACGGGCCAACGTAGCCCCGCCATCCGTGCCTCTCGAGGCGATCGAGGCAGCCCGCAGCGTCACCCGTCCCGCTCCGGTGCACCCGGCCGCAGACCAGACACCTGTATTCCACCTGCCCCAGCGCGAACGCTGCCTCCGCCGTGGCAAGATCCCGGAAGACCAGCGCCACCGCCCGGTCACCTCCCCGGGAAGGCCTCGTCTGCGCCCAGCCCGCACCTTTTCGCCAGGGCAAGCGCCCTCCGGCGCACGGCTTCCGCGCCCGGCGGCTCACCCCCGAACCCGCCCTTTGCGCACCTCACGCGGGCTTCGCCGCCGTAGGGCTCCACGCACTCCAGCCAGAGACCCCGGGCGATATTGCAGGCCAGAAACGCGAACGCGCGCGGCCCGTAGCCGACCCACAGCAGGCGGGCGGATCCGGCGTCCGGCACGTGCTTCTTAATATGGTCCAGGAACCTGCAGGCCGGGACGTCAATAACCGCAGGTGCGCCCTCCGCGGGCGCGAGCATCGCCGGCGCAACGGCGACCCGGGCGACCGCGCCGGCGTCCTTTTCCGCCGGCACCAGCGCCGCCACGCGCGCAGGCGGCCGGAGCCGCTCCAGCTCCGCCACCCAGCGCTGGTGCTCCTCCTTCCTGCGCACGACGTCCCGGACGGCCGCCTGCAGCCCGGCGTACTTTTCCCCCAGGGCCTGCTCCAGCGGCACAGATGGGTCGACCGCGAGCAGCCACGGGCACGACGCCAGGGAGCGCAGGAGGGAGGACTCCGCGGGCCTCACCCAGCGGTGCCACACTTCCTCCGCAAAAGCCAGGGACGCGCGCCCCGGCTTCTCTTCCGAAATGTCCAGGCCCAGGCCGCGCACCAGCTCCGCGTTCAGGACCGCCAGGCACCGGATCCAGTCGTAGCTGTCCACCCGGTGGTCCCGCCCGCACATGCGGCACCTGAAGAGGAGACCGGGAGCCACGGCAAATGCTGCCGCGGCCGAAGCCGCTTCGCGAAACGAAACAGCCTTCATACCGTCTCCTCCTCTCTTTCCCAGATGAACCTGCGCACCGCGGACCGGGTGCGGTGCCGCGCCTTCCACGCGCGGTACTCCTCCGTGCTCCCGCCGTCGTGGCCCTGCCACCTTCCGCGCAGGACCTTTTCAATCCTCAGCATGGTGGGGAAGAGCTGGTCCTGGCAGTGCTGGTGGCCCACTATCGCCGGGCCACCGTCCCATTCGGGGACAAGCCACAGCGCAGCTTTCCACCTGGTGTCGGGAAGCAACGGGTTTTCCGCATCAACAATCTGGACCTCCTCGCGGCCCTCGTCTTCGGGAATACAGAGGTCTTTGCCCCAGAACTCCACCTTCGGCACCCGCGCCACGTCGATCCCGGCACACCGCAGGAGCTCCAAAGCCCTCTCGACGCCAATGTTACCCAACCGGAACACAACTTCCGAACAGTTCGGGCAGACGCCCGCTTCGACCCTCATGTGATTCCCTCCCCTTCCAGCCGGCACCCGCAGCGCCGGGCGAGATCCCTGACCAGCCCGGACACACGCGCCCTGTCCCACACGGCCCGGCTGCCCTGGCCTGCGGGCAGCCAGCGTGCCTGACCGGGAAGGCCGTACGGTTCGAAGTACTCAAAGTACCTCGACCATGACCCTTCCACGGCCAGGAACCCGAAGGCCCTGCTGCCGTAACCCGCCCACAGCACCCGGTCAAGGTTGTCCCCGTACGCCAGCAGCGCCGCCTGGGGCACCTCGACCGTCCTGCCCGCGCCCAGATGGGGGAAGGGCAGGGCCGGCTCCACCTCCAGCGCCGCAATGCCCCACATCACCTCCTGGGCGAACGGCGAGACCCGCACGATGCGGGCGGGAGGCCGGCGCGCCGCCAGGCAGCCCTCCAGCTCCCCGACCCACCGCAGGTGCGCCGCCTTCAAGGCAGACACCGCACGCGCCTTCTCTTCGAGCTCCCGGAAGCGTTCTCCGAAGGCCTGCGCGACCAGGTCGCGCACGCCCACCTCCCGGTCCACCGCCAGAAACCAGGGCCGCACGCACCCGAGAGAAAGAACAAGTTTCCGCTCCGGTTCGGCGCCCCACGCGAACCATGCCTGCCGGGCAAAGGCCAGAGACGCCCGGTCCGGAGGCTTCACCTCCACCGGCGGCCCCAGAAGGGCACACAGCAAGTCCCTGTAAAGCCGGTTCAGGCAGGACAGCCAGGCAAAGGCGTCGGAGCGGTGGGCGCGGCCGCAGACCCGGCACCGGAAGAGCGCGGGGGGCGCCAACCCGAACGCGGCGGCAGCCTCATGCGCGCTGCCGAACGTCACCGCCTTCCGCAACCCGACCCCTCCTTCCGGCAGCCAGCGCCGCGCGCAGAGCCTCCTCGGGACTTATCCCGGGCAGGCCAACCTGGGCCACCCGCGGCCGCCGGCCGTACTCCTCGCGGCAGACCACGTACCTGGCGCCCGCGTGCGGCTGCCTTTCGAAAACGGCCACGAACGCGTCTTCGCCGTAGGCCACGTGGACCAGCTCACCGGCGTACCACCACTTTTTCAGTCGCCCGCACCGCGCCACCGCCCTCCAGAGGTCCGCGCTGAGGACCGGAATGCAGGATACTCTGCTCGGCCCCGCAAGGGCTGGCCGCACCGTGTAGATCCCAATCCCCGCTGCAATCCGGCTGACCCGGGCGGGATGCGTCTCGACACCAACCACCTGTCCCGGCGGCTTTTTCTCCGAAAGAGCCGAAACCCAGCGGCAGAACCTCCGGTGGAAGTCCCACAGCCGGTCGACGTCCGCCGAGCACCGCTCCAGCGCGAACGCCAGCTCCCTCCGAACCCAGTCCCTCAGGCGGGGGCTCAGCCCGTCCACCGCCAGCAGGTGCTCCGGCACCCACAGCTCCTGTTCACCGGGCCAGTAGCCGGAAGTGCAGTTGCGCCACTCCGTCCAGGCGAACGCCAGGGACGGCGGCAGGTGCGGCCTCGCCGGCAGCGGCCCCGCGAAAACCCGCCAGTTCGCCCCGCGCGCCAGCCGGCCCAGGCACCTTTGCGCCTGGCCCGACCCCGAGGCGTGCGTGCGCCCGCACACCCAGCAGCGGTACTGCACCGGACCCAGGGCGAAAGCAGCCTTCGCCGCCTCCGGGTCCGGGAAGGAAACCCCCTTCATACGCAAATTCCCCCTCGCGCCGGGCGCGTCCCGCGCACCCGGCAGCAGATCTTCAACCCGGCGGAAAGAACCTCCCGCCGGGAGTCGCTTCCCAAAACCCGGAGGGGCCGGAGACCTGGCCCCTGCATTCAGAGCGTCAGCTTCTCGATGAATTCACGCACCGCCCGGGGCGTCCGGTGCACCCTCTTCCACCGGCGGTACTCGTCGACGCTGCCGTTTTCCCCGTCCCGCCACCTACCGCCCAGGACCTTTTCGATCTTGAGCATCGTCGGGAAGAGCTGCTCCTGCGAGCTCAGGCGCGCCACCACCACGGCCCTGCCTGCGCGGTCCTGCGCCAGCCGGAGCCTGGCGTGCCCAACGGTGTCGGGAAGGAAGGGGTTGTCCGCGTCTACCAGGAGTTCTTCGACTCCGCCGATGTCTACCGGGACAACTTCTCTGCCCCAAAAATCCTGCTCCCGCATCCTCAGGATGTCGATCCCGGCCGCCCGCAGCCGGGCCAGCACCTCCTCGGCGCTCAAGCCGACCCTCAGCACGACCTCGGAACAGTTGGGGCAGACTCCGATTTCGGCCCTCAATTGTTACCCGTCCTTCCCGAAAAAGACGATTCCGCAGGTGCAGTCGCGGGCGTACCTCTTCCTGAGCTCGGGACAGGTCTCCGCTTCCTGCACCGCCACCCCCAGAGCGCGCACCTTCTCTTTCCAACCGGTGATGTTGTCCGCGATGGCGTTGTTGCCGATGTTCACCACGAAGGCGCCGCGCTTCCGCTCGACGGTGACGATGACCGAATCGTCCACCCCGGACGGAGCCCGAAAAACCTGCTCGCCCTCGTAGTCCTCGGCCTTTTCGTACAGGGGAACACGCACTTCCCTGACCCACTCGGGAAAGGCTCTCTCCAGGAACTGCCTGCAATACGCCCTGACCTCGTCGGCCAAGGCCTGCAGGATCTTCTGCATGTGTTCCGGGTTGAGGGTGTAGAACCGGAACACCGCCTCGGAGCAGTTCGGCCACACCCCGGCTTCGAACTTCATCCCGCCGCACCCCTCTCTTGACCTCTGGTGATCCGGTATGGGCATGCCTCAGGACGCGGGAGCCGCCGCCAGATCCCCCGGAAATCTTCTTCTGCCAGAGACCCCGCGGGCTCTCTGAGGAAGCTGCAGGGGTAGACATCACCCCTCACCGAAACGTCGCAGAACCTGCGCGCGGCCAAGCAGCACTCGCACGCCATGCCGTCCAGGGCAACCCTGACCCCCTGCCGGCTGAGCTCATATGCGATTTCCCGCACCCGTGCGGGCGCCACTTGGTTTTCAACGTCACCCGTCACCGGCTTGTACGAGAGGAGCAGCAGCTCCGCCCCGCGTTTCCAGCACAGCCGGGCCACGTCCGGCAGGGCAGGCATCGACCGCAGGTCGCACACGAAGTTGACTCCGACGGGAACCCCCTGCCCCGCCACGACGTCAAGCGCGCGGCCCAGGACGTCCAGCGAAGCGTGATAGCTCACGTTCACCTGCCGGAACCCGCGCAGGTCGAGGCCGTCGAGGTGGCGGCCATTGGTGGTCATGGCCAGCTCCAGCCCAGCCTCCCGAGCGATGCGAACCAGGACGGGAAAGTCCGGGTGCATTGTCGGCTCCCCGCCCCCGAACGTGATGTTCAGGAGGGGCAGCCCCGCCAGTTCGGCCACCACCTTCCTGAAAAGGTCGACCGGCATGTCCTCTTCCGGCGCGCCCGACGCCCTGACATAGCACCCGGGGCAGCACAGGTCGCAGCGGGTCGTGACCTCGATGTGCACCACCTCGGGAACCCATCCCAGGCTGTCCCACGGGACGCGCCTCCCCAGCAAACGCTCCGCTTCCCTGCGGTCGAACCTGACCACGGCCTCCCCGGGCAAAACCAGGTTCAGCCCTTCAGGCGTGAGAACCGCATGGTGCATGCCCTCACCTCCTTGATGGGACGGGAGAGGGTCCAACCCTGCCCGACCGGATCCTTCCGCACCAGCTTTCGCACGCACGCGGGATATTGCGGCCAGCCCGCCCGCGCGTCAGAATGAAGTCAGGGACACAAAAAATCCGCACTTGTCCCGCCCGCCGCCTCGGCGAAGCGTTCCAGTCCTGGGACCAGTCCCGCGACCTCTTCCGGACACTCCGCCCGCACGACTGCACCGAGGCCCGAAAACGCAACTGCGTTTATAACCCTGCCCAGTTTCGCATCTCGGGCCCTGCAGGCAACCGCGCCGCACCCCACGATGACATCCCGAGGCGCGGGAGCAGGAGCCTGGAGCAGTTCTCCGAGGAACGCGCACAGGGCCTCGGTGACCGGCACGGGTTGCTCCCACGCGCCTGGAAGCCAGTACCGCCGAGCCAGGCAGGCCGTCTCCCGAACCAGGCGCAGGACGAACCTCCACCAGCCCTGCCAGGCCGTCCGGACCGCGTCCGCAACAGCGCCGGCTTCCACGGCCAGGACATCGGGCCAGTACAGCCCGGGCACGGGTTCGGGAAACCGGTGCCTGGTACGGCTTCCGTATTCGAGCCCCAGCAGCTGGGGTTCCCGCAACACGTCGGCCAGGGAAAGCAAGAAGCGCTGCGCGGCGATGGCCTTCATGCGCACCTCCCCGGGAGCCGGCGTCCCGCGACCCACAAACCGCGCGGGCGGGTGTAGCCCCCAACGGTGCGCGAGCAGGTCCGCGCAGAGGCGCCAGTCCGCACCGCGGGACAAGTGTGTTCTTCCACACACGGAGCATCGAAATCTGACGTTTTCCGCCAGGGCAAACGCGACCCTGGCGGACGTGATGTCAGGAAAGCTCAGGGCTTTCTCCATACAATCCCCCTTTCCTGCCCGGCTGCTACGGGCAGCACGTGACCGCGCTGCGCCGTTGCAGCCGGAACTCCGGAGACGCGCCGTAAACCTCCCGGCAGACCAGCACCTGCGCAAAGGAGGGCGGCTCGCCAAACACCGCCAGGAACGCTTCTGCGCCGTATTCGACCCGCAGGAGCCGCGGCTGCTTCCACCGGTTCGGGCGCCCCCACCACTCGAGGCAGCAAAGAAAGAGCGGTTCCGCGTACACCGTCACCACGGAAGCCCGCCACGGGGACGGCACAACGGGCTCGACGTCGAACCAGGTAATGCAATCCCTGTGCCCCGAGAACCGGACCTCCCTTCCCAACACTCGGACAGGGGGCCTGGCGGAAACCAGTCTCCGGATCCAGCCCCGCCACGCTTCGTGGAACTGCCAGAGCAGATCCACCGTGCCCTTTGCCGCCTGCCACCGGGCCTCCAGCTCCTCCTCCAGCGCCTCGCGCAATCCGGTGGCAGTCGGTTCCAGAGCCAAGACCCACTCTCCCGGCATCACCTCGTCGTCGTCCGGAAGCGCCGGCCGGTGCCTCAACCACGCAACCACGGCGAAGTAAAAGGCTGGAGAAAGATGCGGCATGGACGGAAGCGGGCCGATCTTCCGCCAGCAGCGGCAGGCCCTCGCGTAATTGCGCAGGCATTCCCGGCCTTCGCCCGCCCGGTGCACGCGGCCGCACCAGGCACACCGGTAAACCACATTGCCCAGCGCGAAGGCGGCCCTCGCCGCCTCCACCTCCGCGAACCTTACTCCCTCCACCCGAACACCCCCTGCCGGCAGCGTCCCGCGCTGCCCGGAACTCGCGAGCGCGAAACCAGACGGCCGTGCCGTCCGGTCAGCTACCCGGCACCAAAACGCGGAGCCCGGTGAGCCGGACTCCTTACCGCTGTCCCTGCCGGCAGGCAGCCTCCGCGACCACCGCAGCAACCGCCCCGCGCAGGTCCTCCAGGCTGCCGTCGTTGTCGATCACGTAGTCGGGAACGATCAGGTCTACCTCGGACTCGGTCCGGTGCTCCTCTTCCTCCGGGAGCACGTTCTCCCCCCGCGCCTTCAGGCGTGCGAACCTCACCGGGTCGGGAGCCCTCACCAGGACCCCGGCAAACCCCATCTCCCGCAGGCGCTCGGCCTCGCGCAGCAGGCGCACATCCTCCACCACCGCGAACTGCGGCCCGTCAGCACACAGGCGCAGGGAGAAGTGCTTCAGGAGGCAGTCGGGATCTATCTCCCTCAGCTTGTTGCCCAGACGCTGGAGCAGCGCCCTATCCTTTTCCTTCATCCCGAACAATTCCCGGGCGATGCGGTAAAGGGGATCCGACAGTTTGTAGACCCGCGCGCCCCACTCCTCGAGGAAGCCCGCGACCGCGCTCTTGCCGGCCGCGCGTCTGCCGAACAGGAAAAGCCTCAGCGTCAGGCCTTGTCCGCCCACGTCTTCCCCACCGCCCCTTCGGCCACGACCGGGACCTCCGGGATAAACTCCCGCCCGGCCGCTTCCATCTCCCGAACCATCACCTCAAGCAATTCCGGGGCCTTCTCCTCGGGGCACTCCGCGACCAGCTCGTCGTGCACGCAGGCGACCAGATCCGCATCGAAGTAGGCCAGGTACGGCCTCAACCTCCCCATGGCGCGCTTCAGGATGTCCGCCCCGGTCCCCTGGACGGGAGTGTTGTAGAGCTCCGTCACCGGCGGGTCGCCCTCGAACCGCCGCAGCCTGCCCGAGCGCGTCCTGACCTCGCGCAGTTCCCTCTGCGCCCGGTGCCACGCAGTGATTCCCCGGTACGCCTGGAAGAAGCGCCGGTGGAACTCTTCGGCTTCTTCAAGCGACATGTGAACTCCATATGAGTCGCGGGCGTAAGCTTGAAGACCGCCGGGGGACATGCCATAGATGAGCCCGAAGTTGACCGGCTTCGCTGCCTGCCGCTCGGCCTTCGTGACCTGCTCCAGGGGCTTCCCCGAAACCAGGGAGGCCGTCAGCGCGTGCAGGTCGACCCCCCGTCTGTACGCATCCAGCATCCTGCCGTCCCTCGACAGGGCAGCCGCGATGCGGAGCTCGATCTGGCTGTAGTCGCAGATCACCAGGGCCTTCCCCTCCGGGGCGCGGAAGCACCGGCGGAACCTGGCGTCCCGCGGGACCTGCTGCACGTTGGGGTCGCGGCACGCGAACCTGCCCGCGGCCGTCCGGCACTGGTCGTACGTGGCGTGGATCCGCCCGGTCGCCGGGTTGACGTGCTGGGGGAACTTCTCGATGAACGCCGAGATCAGCTTCTCCAAGCCCCGGCAATCCAGAAGCGCCCGCACCACCGGGTGGTCCCCCGCCGCGGCCTTCAGGGTCGACTCCCGGGTGTCCGGCACCCGCACGCCCAGCGCCTCCAGCGCAGCCTTCACCTGCTGGGGAGAGTTCGGGTTCGCGGGCTGCGGGGTCCCGAACAGGTCCTCCGTGCCCGGCAGCACCAGCTCCCGCGACAGCCGCTCCCTCAGGGCGTCCCGCTCCCGCGCCAGTTCCTCCCCCAGGGCGCGCCAGGCGGAAAGGTCCAGGTATATCCCCGCGTACTCCAAATCCGCCACCGCCGGGAGGCAGCCAAACTCCAGGGCAGCGGCCCTCTCCAGGCCGAGTTCAGACAGCTTCGCGGAGAGCGCCTCCCAGAGCGGCAGGAGCACGGCAGCGTCGCGGGCCGCATAGAGCACCTGATCCCTGCTCAGGGCTCCGGTCCAGTCCGAAACCCCGAGCGACTTGTCCAGCTTCAGCCCCAGGTGCTCCTCGGCCACCGCCTCCAGGGCGAAGCTGCGCCGCGTCAGGCCGCAGGCCAGGAGCTGGGCGGCGATCATGGTGTCCGCAACGGAGTGCACGGCCCTCACGCCGCAGGCGCGCAGGAACTTCAGGTCGAAGCTCCCGTGGTGGAACACCTTGCGCACGGACGGGTCGGCCATGAGGGCCGCCACCGCGGGCGGCACCCCGGTGCGCCACACGTCCGCGACCCACACCGTCCCCGGGACGGCCAGCTGCAGGAGCCTTATCCTGTCCCTGTGGGGGTCCAGGCCGGTCGTCTCGCAGTCCACCCCCACCGCGGGGTGCTCCCGGCAGCGGGCCACCGCTTCCTCGAGCTCGCGCGCCGAGGCGACCGCAACCACCCGGCTGCCCAACACCTCGGCCTCCAACCTGCCACCTCCTTCCCGGAAAAGTGGGCGGGACGGTCAGCTCTGACCGTCCCGCTCGCTCCGCTCGAGCTTCACGTCAAGGCAGAGCCCCCGCAGCTCCGCGAGGAGCTGCTGGAAGCTCGCTGGAAAACCCGGTTCGGGCGCCGGGTCGCCGCGCAGCACGATGTTGTCGAACGTGCGCTGGCGCCCCCGGATGTCGTCCGACTTGTAGGTGAGCATCTCCTGCAGCGTGTAGGCGGCCCCGTACGCCTCCAGGGCCCACACCTCCATCTCCCCGAAGCGCTGCCCGCCGAAGTGCGCGCGGCCCCCCACGGGCTGCTGCGTGACCAGGCTGTACGGCCCCGTGGACCGGGCGTGCACCTTGTCGTCCACCATGTGCTCCAGCTTCATCACGTACATGACGCCCACGCACACGGGGTTCGCGAAGGGCTCGCCCGTCCGCCCATCCCGCAGCACCACCTTGCCCGAAGGCGGCAGGCCCGCCCGCTCAAGCAGCTCCCGGATCTCCTCTTCGCCCATCCCCACGAAGGGCGGCACCCGAAACCGCAGGCCCAGCGCACGCGCCGCCCACCCCAGGTGCGTCTCCAGGACCTGGCCCAGGTTCATCCGCGACGGTACGCCCAGCGGGTTCAGGACCACCTGGACCGGCGTGCCGTCGGGGAGGAAGGGCATGTCCTCCTTCGGGGCAATCAGGGCGATCACGCCCTTGTTGCCGTGGCGGTTCGCCAGCTTGTCGCCGACCTTGATCTTGCGCTTCTCCGCCACGGTCACGACGACGCGCTGCCGCACCCCGTCAGGCACGGGGTCCCGCCGGGTCGCGTCGTATACGCGCACGTCGACGACCACCCCGGAAGCGCCGTGCGGCATCCGCAGGGAGGTGTCCTTCACCTCGCGGGCTTTCTCACCGAATATCGCCCGCAGCAGCCGCTCCTCAGGGGTGAGGGCATCCTCCGCCCTGGGAGTGACCTTCCCCACCAGGATGTCGCCGGGCCCGACCCGAGCCCCGATGCAGACGATCCCGCGCTCGTCCAGCATCGCCAGGGCGTCTTCGGACACGCCCGGGATGTCCCTGGTGATCTCCTCCGGGCCCAGCACGGTGTCCCGGGTGACGCACTCGTACTCCTCTATGTGGATGGAGGTGTACACGTCATCTTCGACCAGTTCTTCGGAAATGACGATGGCGTCCTCGAAGTTGTACCCCTGCCAGGGCATGAACGCCACCAGCACGTTCCGGCCCAGGGCCAGCTCCCCTCCCGAAGTCGAGGCGCCGTCCGCGAGCACGGCCCCGGCCCGCACCCTCTGGCCCCTGCGGACCCGCGGGCGCTGCCGCACCAGGGTCCCCTCGCCGGACCGCTCGAAGCCGGCAAGCGCAAACACCACCGTCCCGCCGGAATCGAGGGCAACCGCCACCTCGCGGGAATCCGCCCGCACGACCACGCCGTCTCCCGGCGAGACCACCACCGCGCCCGACTGCCGGGCGATCTCCGACTCAAACCCCGTCCCCACCAGCGGCGCCTCCGCCCGCAGGAGGGGGACCGCCTGGCGCTGCATGTTGCAGCCCATGACCGCGCGGTTGGCGTCGTCGTGCTCTATGAAGGGCACCAGGCTGGCCGACACCGAGAAGATCTGGCCGGGGAACGCGTCCACGTACTCCACCTTCTCCGGCTCAACCGTGACGATCTTCCCCTGGTGCCTGGCCACCACGCGCGGCCCCTGGATCACCCCGTCCGGCCCCACCGACTCGGGGCCGGCGACAACCGCCCGGTCCTCGTCCACCGCGTCCAGGTACACGGGCGGCCCGGGGACCACCCGGCCGCGCTCCACCCGCAGGTACGGCGCCTCCAGGAACCCAAGGGGGTTCACCCGCGCGCCCACCGCGAGGGACAGCACGAGCCCGACCGACTTGCCCTCCGGCGTCTCGATCGGGCAGATCCGGCCGTAGTGCGTGTGGTGCACGTCCCGGACTTCGAGCCCGGCCCTGTCCCGCGAGAGCCCGCCCGGCCCGACCGCCGTCAGCCTCCTCCTGTGCGTCACCTCCGAAAGCACATTCGTGCTTTCGAGGCGCTGCACGAGCTGGCTCGAGACGAAGAAGTTCATCACCGCCGCCTCCAGCAGGATCGGGTTGAGCAGCGAGTGCGGCTCCGCGGAAGCCGGGTCGCACATGGTCATGCGCTGCGCAGCATCCCGGACCATCCGCGCCAACCCGGCCCGGAACTGCGCCTCCAGGAGCTCGCCGGGCAGGCGCACCCTCCGATTGCCCAGGTGATCCACGTCGTCGGAACCCTGCACACCGGCGCCTGCGCAGACCAGATAGGACACGCACGCCAGGATGTCCGCCGCGCGCAGGCCCATTTCCCCGGGCGCCGACGGGACCGGCCGCAGGACGCACACGGGCCCGGACGGCCCGGCCACATGCACCCTCTCCACTCCCGCCTCTTCCAGGAGCCTTGCCAGAGAAAACGTCACCGTGTCCCCGGCCCGCGCCAGCAGCGTTCCCGCCGGGTCCCGCACATCCTCAGCCAGAGTCGTCCCGGGTAGCCTGGACGCAAACGACAGGTTGCGCTCCAGCACATACCGTCCGGGCGCCCCCAGAAAGTAGCGCGGAGGCCGGAACAGGTCTTCCACCGTCCACCGCGCGAGCTGCAGGGGTGCGCTTTCGCCGGGCTTGAGGGCCGAGTACACATCCAGGACGGCTTTTTCCTCACCGTCCCACGGGCCGGGGTCCAGCTCCGGCCCGAGAAGCCCGGCCAGGTCCTCCTCGCTCATACCCCAAACGGCCGACAGGAAATGCGAAAGCGCCACCCGCCGGCTGCGGTCCAGGCGCGCCCACAGCGATCCTCTGGCGTCGAGCTCCAGGTCAACCCATACCCCGCGCTCGGGCATGACGGTCACCCTGGCAACCCCGCGGCCCGTCGCGGGGTCAACGTGCGCCTGGGCATACACGCCCGGAGAGCGGCTGAGCTGGGACACGATGACCCGCTCGACGCCGTTGATGATGAACGTCCCGCGCGGCGTCATCACGGGGTAGTTCCCGAGAAGGACCGTCTGCCCGACAACCTCCCCGCTGGGCTTTGCCAGCCTGGTTTCGACATACAGACGGCCCGTCCAGCTTTCCCCGCTCCGGACGGCTTCCTCCGGAGCAAACTCCGGGTCCTTCCACTCCACCGGAAAATCCCCGCAGGCGAGCTCCAGGGTCAGACCGGACGCCGAAACCGGGGAGAATTCCCGGATCAGCTCCGGAAGGCGCTCCCGGAAGCGATGGAACGACTCAAGTTGCACGTCCAAAAGCCCGCTCAACATTCTTCCTCCCCCTCCGGAGCACCACGGCGACGTCCCGCCATGTGAGTCCAGACCCGTTGTACGGCTGACCGATTACGCAGACCGGAACGACCCGCCGGAGCTCCCGGACCTGATCCGGCGCGTCCTCCACCGAAAGCGACGCGCCCAGGGCCACGCACGCCGGCGCCTTTCGCGCTGCCAGCACCAGCTGCCCGCTCGGGAACCCCCAGCGGCGCAGCCACGAGCGGGTGATCTCACGCGCCCAGGTCGGCCGCGCCGTAACATAGGCGATCT
>Ga0080004_1126041_pt1 | contig 17236 bp, 21 predicted proteins | sample WasSprMetagenome_FD_69207 | JGI IMG/M metagenome (GOLD analysis project Ga0080004, IMG submission 69207) | Sulfidic aquatic microbial communities from Washburn Spring, Yellowstone National Park, USA - WS (SPADES assembly) (version 2) | ecosystem: Environmental > Aquatic > Thermal springs > Hot... | reverse complement strand
TGTGAAAATAAATGGTGCTGTGATAAGCTTGTGGGGGGAGAGGGGAATTGTAAACAAAAGGGTACGATTACTTCATATAGTGGAAGATCATACATTTGTGATCCTCCAGAAGGATTTGTTAGTTCCTCGAACGAAAAAACTAATACCCAAGCTAACAAAAGATTAACGTTGTTAGATTTGCTAATCAATCCATTTTTTATTTTTTCAAAAAGTAGAATATGAAATTTGGAATTAAGGCACTAGAAGGTTCTTTATTTGAGAATAAGCATGTGTCTCCACTAAATCCAAAAATTTCACTTATTCCATCTTTTATCATTCCCTCTTTACAAAGATACAATCCAAAGCCATTTGCAGGTCCAATTATTATTTTATCGTTAAGTTCACTTTTTAGTTTATTGGTAATGTAATCTGGTAGTGAAACTACCCATTCATAGTTAGATGCTCCTATTGGTGTTGGTTCTATTCTAACCCAATAAGCTGGGAAACCAAATGCCTTTAGAGTTTGCGGTATAGTATAGTTTATTCCAAGTTCTTCTGCTGACATATTAGGTACATAGCTATTTCTCCATCTTTCATATCCCATTACAAACTTAACCAAATTCCAATATTTCCAGTTTTTTGTAATGTATTGGTCTACACCATTGTGATTTTCTACATATTTTTGTGGATCACCCCAATACTCGTAAGGATAATTACGTATTATATCTAATAGAGTTTGTGGATCCATTCCAAGAAATTGTATATGTGTATTCCATAGACCATTAAACCCTCTATCGTTAACCCAACCATAGTACACTGCTCTCGGATCTGCAGGAATTCTAGTTATTGGGAGTACTATTTTCCCATCCGGATACAACTTACTTATAGATTCATACTCTTTTTCAGCTTGTATTAAAGCTGTTTTTGCCCCTTCAATTCCAACAACAGTCTTACCCTTCTCCATATCAAAAGTTCCATTATCAAGATGGAACAAAAACAGCAAGGCTTGTCTTCTTGTATTAGCATCTTGGTATAAAACATCTAACTTATCAGAATCATACCAAGGAAAATCTCTATTGTAGAGCTTATTCCCCCCTCCTAACTGGGGAGCTTTATTAGAATACAAATTCCACTGTAGCATTATCAAATCCCAGACATCTTTATCTGTAGTCTTAAGGGTTCTATCGTTGAGAGTCTGCTCCGCATAGTTTACTCCATACTTTGCATCGAAAATTGAATAAGCGTTTGCAATTATCTTTCCATTTAACCCTTCAAACATTTCAGGATGCTTCAAGATATCAAACCCAGAATCAATAATCAATTTCATATGCTTTGCAAGCATCCAGGTCTCTCTTCCTGCATCTGGAATTAAAACAAAGTTATTCCCATCTACAGAATTAAATACTAGAGGAGAAAAATCAACAAGTTTATCGCCATACTTGTCAATCTTTGTGGCATTCGTCAGTAAAGAAATTTCACTTAGATTCTCAGGCAACTTTCTATCAACAACAGCTATTCCATAGTATGCAATAGCTTTTACAGTAGCATTTCCGGCCAATTCTTTGTCGAAGCCAAGCCTTAGTCCCAGGCCAGAAGAATAGTCAATAGTTTTGACTGGGTCTTTTATTTTAAACTTGCCATACATGTAGTCCTCATAAATATTCTCGGCACCATAAATAGCGTCGTAAATTCTATTAACTAGGCTTGCAAAATTGCTCGCATATCTCAATTCCTCACCAGTTATTACTCCATCAGAGGCTTGTTTCTCTAAATACCTGGAAAACGTTGGGACAACTAAAATCCTGCTGTTATCGACAATTAAATCGACAAAATTCTTCTCATTAAAATCTTGCACTCCATCGTTATCGAGGGGGGCAATTAGATATAAATAGGATTGATTTAGCCCTTTCTGTAGGGCGTAGGCCACGTTTGGGTTGTCCTTGCTGAAGAGGATTTTTCCTTGGTGGCTAGATGTCATGTTGTATTTGTCGCTGGCTATTATTGTGAAGTTTAGGTCTTTGAGTGTCTCGATTGTGGTGGTGTATTTTTGGTTTTGCTGTGTGAGTGGGAGCTTTTGGGTGTCTAGGAGGATGTATGCGTCTTTGAGGTTTTCGTCTATTATGTCTGCTGTTATGGTGTATTTTCCGAGGCCTGTTTTCTGGATGTTTACGTCTATTATTTTGGGTGGCTCCAGGTTTACTAGGAAGCTTATCTCCCTTGTGGCTGTGTTGCCGTTTTTGTCTGTTAGTGTTAGCTGGCCGGCTACGGGGCCTTCTCTGGTGAAGTAGCTTGAGGGGTCAAATGTTGTAGAGTAGCATGCCTTGTCTCCTGTTTTCTCTGTGAGGGGGAGGCTTATGGCTGTGCCGTTTAGTGTTAGGGTTGCTTTTTCGGAGGGGTTTTGTTCTCTTGCGCAAACGGTTATGCTCTGGTTTTGTCCTTTTTCTACCCTGTCGCTGTACCTTAGTTCCTCTATGCGTGGTGGCTCTTGGTCTCGGCTGTGTAGGAAGTAGGCTAGTAGGCCTAGTGCTGTGGCTGTTGCCGAGGCGGCTAGGAGGAGTATGTATGGTGTGAGGTTTTTGGCTTTCCTGTTTTCTTCTTTTAGAATCCTAGTTGTATATTGTGCTTCTTTTTGTAGAAAGTTTTCCATGATTCCTATTGTTGTTTCAAAGATTTATTTTTTATGGCCGTATTGTTGTTTCTATTTTTAGGGTTATGGGTAGGCAACTGGATCCCATTGTTTACTGGGCGGGGCTGAGGGGCGAGGATGAGAAGTTCCTTGCTGGGTGGCTAATGTGGCGGCACCCGGCCTTTAGGTCTACAATTGAGGGTCTCTCGGCTTATAGGGCTTATAAGAGCCTGCCCAGGGAGGACGGGCTTAGGTATGCCTCTTATTCTTCATTCCTGTTTGACGTGTTTTTTAACTTGTCTGGGGACCAGCTTGTAGCTGTCGAGAGGACTCTGCCTCCTTATCCCCGTGTATGGGAGATGGCGTTGGAGGGTAGGGGGCTGACGTGGGAAGAGATAGAAGTTTTGAGGTCGAGGTTGCCTCTTAACCCTTTTAGGGCTTTAAGGCTCGCAAGGGAAAGGGAGAGGATACTGGAGAGGCGCGGGCTTGTATCTGGGGAGTATAGGCTTATACTTGAGAGGCAGAGGCTGGAAGACTGGCGCGTGATGGAGAAGGCTCTTGGGGCGTTTTACGGTGTCACGGGTATTAGTGTCCTTTTTTCTACGGGGAGCTTTTTGGCTATGCTACTTTACGTATTGAGCTTTCCCTTACCATACCTGGGCCTGAGAAGGCTAGCTTTACAGTACGGCGGGAGGAGGCTCAGGAGGTACGTCAACGCTGTCCTAGCCGTTTATGGGTTTGCCCGTTCACCGTTTGGGGTGCTTATTGGTGGGCTTGAGTATGGGGTCTTGTCGCCGATGCTAGCGAGAATCGTTGAGAGGTTCTGGGGTTCTAGGCGTTTCCCGGGGTGGCTTAGGGAGAGGCTTTACGGGGCCCAGCTCGCTGTCTCGGGGCTTAGGGCTGGCCGTTTCGACGAGCGGGATATTAGGGATAGGCTTCTAGGCCTGAGGATAGACTCCCCAGGTATACCTAGGAGCGCAGTCGAGAGGTTTAGGGAGGAGGTTGAGAGCGGGTATATAGAAGTTGTAGACATAAGGAGGGCCCTGCTGGATCCGTGGGCATTGTCTTGGTACCGTAGGAGGGTCGTGGCTGTCCAGGAGGGCCGCGACGTGAAGATTGTTGACAAGGACTTTGTCAGGATGCTTGCCGAGAGGGAGGGCATGGGCCTCGGAGAAATGGAGGACAGGGTCAGGAAGTGGCCCTTGATGTATCTTGGGTTTGACTACTGGAATGGGAGGCCCGCGTATACGAGGGACGTTATAGGTGTTTTGCCTTGCGAGATAGTGGATGGCCTCTTGTACAAGGAGGGCTATACGGCAGTCCTTGGGAAGAGGGCCGACGAGATTGTTGAAAAGAGGATGCTTTTAGACACACACGTAGTTGGAAAGCTGGCCTCTGGTGGCAGGACTTTTCTAGGTGATTTTCGTGGAGAACCGTGGTAAAGAGCGCGCGCTATGCCCCATCCTTCTTATAAAAGTTACACGTAGATGTATTAACTCTAATCTCTGCAATCATGTTAGTTGCAGAGGCGAAACATTAGCGCGATGAATTTAAAAGAGAAGTCGTCGCTGTCTTCAGATCCCTTTCTAGCGGGGAGCTGTGGAAGTCCAGTAAAGGTATATATTTTAGTATTACATTGTATAACCAATGGTTAAACTTAGGCTGAAGGTGGGTCCAAAGGGTCAGGTAGTTATCCCAAAGGTCTTGAGGGAGAAGTACGGCATTAGGGAAAACGGCTACGTCCTAGTGGAGGCTAGGGAGAACGAGCTCGCTATATTGAGGGCGCCGGGCGTCGATGAGACCCTTGAATGGATCAGGCAGAGGAGAGGAAAGCTTAGGGCGAAACAAGCCAAGCTGGGAGAGCTCGCGGAAGTAGACCTCGAGGAAGAGTTCGATGAAGATATTTATTGATGCTAGCCTCCTCATATACCTAAACGCACCTATGCCAGATGAACAGGCACAACTAGTAGAAACCTTCTGGAAAAATATCCTAACCGAGCATGAGGGCTACACAAATATACTAGTCCTAGATGAAGTAGTCTACATCTCGAAGAAGAAATACCGGGTTCCAGCAGAAGAAACGCTTACATTCCTAGACTATGCAGTGCTACCGTACCTCAAGCTATTACCACTGGGACCCGAGCTTTACCCCTACTTCAAGCACTACCTAGAAAAATACCACCTCAAGCCCTCTGACGCAATACACGCCGCCACAATCAACAAGTACAGACTAGACGCGATTGCAACCGAAGACAAGGACTTCGACAAAACACAAATAAAAAGACTATGGCTATAACTACAACATGTATTGGCTCCAGCAATAGACTGCAGAAATTAATTATAATAGGCCAAGGCTATAAACCATAGCCTAGCTCTCTCAAAATCAGTGTAGCCTTCTCGAGAGCATCCTCAGCCAGCTTGAGGGCATTATATGCCTTCTCCCTTGTGTAGAGCTGGGCGGGTGTCAGTCTCTCCTGCGGCACTCCTTAGGTAGATATGCCGTGCTCAGGCGCCAGCTCTCTAACTATAGTTGCGAGCATAAGAGCCTCCCCTACTAATGTCGGCGGGAGCTGTGTGACTATCTCCTGTAGCTCTCTTGAAGGATCGTGGCTCCAGCTTGGCACGTGGAAGTGGGCGATTACGGCTTTAGCGGCGTTTTCTGCCGACAGTTGTGCCGCCTCGACAACGCCGGCCCAGTCCTCAATGCTAAGCCTTTTTCTCGCCCTCTCCAGGTGCTCGCGGGCAAGGGACAGCCTGTACATCACCTCCTCACCGGGGTTCAGCTCAAAGCTCATGCTTAAAGCACCACCTTTGATCCAGGCTCCGGTAGCACCCAGTAGTAGGACTTCCCCAGTCTCTTCCTGACAAGACCCTTTTCACCGAGTCCTTGCTTAATCCTCGACAGGAACTCGCTCAGTTTCCCGTACTTGTCATAGAGGATGACACCATCATATGCAATGTTGATTAGTAGGGGGGTAAGCTTCCTCGTGCTCACAAAGATCCAGTATTCTGCCTCGAGCACTGTCAGCTCGATGCCCGGCGGGAAAAACCGCGAGACAGTATCGTAAACTGTGCGTAAGGCCCCGTTTTTGTCGAGACCCTCCCACAGGACAAGCAAGTCCACGTCGCTCCTCTCACCTTCCTCACCCCTGGCGACCGAGCCAAATAGCACAACTCCTGCGATGAAACCACTCTCCCGCACTGCGTCGCCGACGCACTTCGCCACAAGCTCGCTTAGACCCACAAGCTAGATTTTACATGCATCGCTTTAAGCCTTATCGTTGCACTTGCGTTTACTGTTTACCTAGTAGAACCTCACGTAGGCGTAGCAACGCGTGCGGAGTTCATGTGGAACACGGGCGTGTCAGAGAAAACTGTACCCACTAGTGTTGATTGTTCAGTGTGCGCTAACTGTCGATGCATAGATGAAAAGCGAAAGGGTTAAATTGGGGATGCTTAAAACAAAGCCCGTCAATCTATGGAGGATGAGCTGACGAACTTCGTGAAGGCACTCATAAAGCAACTCAAGATTAGCCCCGAGGACTTCATCTCGTTTTTAAAGGTTATGAGCCTGTCAGAGTACGGCAGTGCTCACTTTAAGGTGGGGGAGCTTGAAATGCAGGTCTATAGGGGTTTCGGGGGTCTCAGCTTCGAGGTTAAGTGGTACCAACAAGGAGTGAAGAGATCCATTGAATACGACCTCACACGGCTAAGCTCCATTGTTAAGCTAATGTCACGGATAAAGGAGGAAGAAGAGCGAGTAGCGAATCCTTAAGATTAGCAACCTAGAGCTGTTCGGGGATGAATCCGATCCAGTAAAGATGGATACTCGCACCCGCGATCTTTAAGGGTTAGCTGTGGTAAAGAATTTATTTTCAGGCGAATATTTATGTTGGGGGCTATGGAGCCACTCATATGGCTGTTTTATGCCCTGCTTGTAGCGGGCATGCTTTTGATACTGGTGGGCTTCCTAGTGGTGGCTTTTTCGGGCCTGAGGAGGGGCGGCGGCGAGGTCGAGGCTGGGGGCGTATTGATGATTGGCCCGTTGCCCATTATCTTTGGCTCTAGCCCTGAGGCGGCGAAGAAGGCTTCCCTGCTTGCACTGCTGTTGATGCTCCTGTTTTTCTTTTTTGTATTGGCGTTGAGGCTGGTTGGGGTGTCTACGGGGATATGAGGGACGGCCTCGAAGCTGGCCTAAAACTTGTATTCGCAGGATTTGCTTTGGTTTTTCTAGCTGTCATTGTACTGGCGCTTATCGGTTTTTTTGGCGCAAGCAAAGTAACAGGAGGAGCCGCGGCATGCATATTCATCTTCTTTGTCCCTATCTGTGTTGGTGTAGGAGAACCGGGCATCTTAACGTTTTTGATTCTTCTCGGGCTCGCCTTCATGCTTGTAGCCTTTGTCCTGTTTGTTCTGCCCCTGGCTTTGTCTGGAAGGAAGAAGGAAGAGGCCTAGATTTCTTCCTGCCTGTATCTGTCGTATTCTGGGTCGTAGCCGTTGTCTGCTAGGAGGGCTTCGAGGTCGTCTACTTCTATTATGTGGTCGTCCTTGTCCTCGTCGAACTTTATGTATCTTATGCCGAGCTCTAGGACGTCTTCGCCCCTTGTGAGGCGTTCCTCTATCTCGGCGAGCTCTCCGTCTGTTAGGTTTTGGCACTTCTCGAGGTAGCCCATGAGGCGTCTAAGAGTCATCTTCTTGGGCAACGAGCACCACCAAAAAGCACGTTGTGGGAGATTTTAAACCTATCATCCAGAATTTAGGGCAGTTTTCCACAGGGGAAATAGACGAGAAAAAGAAAAAGATCTTCTTTTTACCTAAGGTGTTTTAGTGGTTGTTTGCCTTGAAGAATACAACGTATAGAAGGTATCCTGCGGCCACTAGGAGTATAGTGACACCTATTACTGTTACCAGGTAGAGCGAGGAGTCTTGTGCAAGTGGGCTCACGTTTTCTAGGTTCAACGCCCTAGTGAGGATGGTCTTATATGGCTCTGGCAACTTGTCGGCAATTAGTGGGGCGTTCGCGACGAAGAATGGGTACTGGCTGAAAGCGTTGAGGTACTCCCCTGTTAGCACCGTTAGACCTGCGGCTACGGCTCCAATTATTGTCGCTTTGTATCCCTTTTGAGAGAAGAGGATATCCGTGCCTTTTATTGGGGCCAGAAGGTAGAGTAGCACTACTGCCTGTATCAGGACGAGTATCATTTTTACTATAAATAGCCATCCGTAGCTAGAAAACGTTGGAGCATTTAGGGAGGCTCCTAGACCAGCGAAAATGTTGTTGAACTTTACCGGGACGTTTACGAGGGCGAGAGCGTACCACGGACCCAGGAACATCATTGCTATTAGTCCCATAAGTGCTATCTTTAAGCTGTCCACATATAGGCCCTTCTCGACCTGGCTCAGCTCCTGTCTCAAGCCTTTCCATGCAAACACACCGGCTATGAATAGGAAGCCGAAGGTGAGCGCGCCCGCGATGCTCTTCAGGTATAATGGCAGGAAGGTCGGGTTGAGCAAAGCATCTACAACGTTTAGGCTTGGCTTAGGCTCAAGGATGAGACCTGCTGGGGTGTTTAGGAAGGCGAAGACAGCCCTGAATCCGAGTGGTATGGTGTATGCGGTTATTGTGAGTAGCCAGCCTACCATGTTGTGGAGGCTTTCTGTGAACCTGCCCCACCCGTACCAGTAGGAGACTATGGCGAAGAAGTGGAAGAGGATCGAGACAATGGATATGCCGAAGGGTATCATCGTTATGTTGCCTGCTATCCCGACGAATTCTGGGTAGAAGCTGGCAAGGAAGACAGTGAATGCTGTCCCCATCACGCCTGCAAGTCCATAGGTAACAGCGTAAATCTTGAAGAGCCCACGCGCGGCCTCCTCTAGTGCTTTGTCCCCTGTCTTTGTTGCTCTACGCTTTAGGAACGGGATCACTGTGGCTAGGGCTATTCCGATGTTTACTGCTACTATGTGTATCCCGAAGACCAGCGCCATGAATAATGCTTGCACGTTCATTCTTCCTCACCCCTCAGACTTGGAACGAATAGGAGTCTCCAAGCCGCGTATACCTGCAGAGCCAGCACTAAGATGAACAATAGGCCTACTACTGCATAGGTTAGTGGATCGACGGGGTTAGCTGTCCTCGCAACGTCAACGGTCATTACTCCGTATATTGTCCAAGGCTTTCTGCCCATTTCCCTGACACCCCAGCCAAGGAAAGATACCAAATGGGCAATTACTGGCGAGGCGGCGAGGCCCCAGAGCCAGATATTTCCAGGTTCCTTCTTCATCCAAAGCATTACAGCCACAGCTAGTGAGAGGAGTCCAAGGAGAATTGCTAGTCCTGTTTTGGTATAGTAGAGGTAGTGTAAGATGAGCGGAGGCCTGCAGTCAGGAATGTTGGGGACGCCCATGAGGCTACAATAGTCCAGTGGTATCTGGTCGTAGCCTGGTAGCTGGGCGTTGGGGTTCCCGTAGATTATTAGTTTCATTAGCCCCTCTATCCCGAAAGTCCTAGGAATGCTTAGTATCTGGTTGCTTGTGCCCTCCATGGCTGCTAGTTTCTCTGGGTTGTATTTTGCTATCTCCACTCCCATTGCATGTCCGAAGACAGCTCCCTGCAGGACTATAGCTACAAGAGAGAAGTAAACGCCAAACTTGAGGCCATCCATGTAGTATGCGGTCTTTTTCTTTGTGAGGAGCATAAGGAGGGCGAAGGCCCCAGCGAACGTGAAGCCAGTGACTGTTAGGGCTGCACCTATAGTGTGCAGGATGCTTCCAAGGTAAACTGGGGACTGGAAAGTCACCGTTGTGTAGCCGACAGTCCTGACTGTCTCTACAAGTATCTTGTCTACGACGTCCTTCACGAGGAGACCCTTAACTGCAGGGAGTGCTTCAGGCTTCACGACAAGGGCTAGGACGCTGTCTCCAACCGTCTTCATGCTCCAAGCCTCATACGCAAGCCTAGCTACTATCTTTGAGGGCATGTATACTGCTACCCCGTTGCCCATTTGCCCAACTACCTCCATGCCTAAAGACTGTAGCTTTGCGACGTCTAGTGCCCCGACAAGGTCGCTTGGAACCACTAGGAGGACTTTAGGATAGCCCTGGCTATACATCCATCCCGTCTGCGGGTTATATGCTGAGACGATTCCCGTTGGGGCCACCATGTAGCTGTTTACGCTGACGATCATTGCTGCGCTGAACCACGCCCCAAACATTGCAAGGAAGGCTACTATTATCTTTGCGTTCGTCGAGAGCTTGTTCCATCCGAACACTAGCAGGTATATGAAGACGATCTCTGTTAGGAAAGCGAAGATCTCTAGGTATAGTGGGTAATAGATGTATCGTCCAGCCGCCTCGAGAACGTTTGGCCAGACGACTACAAGACCAAACTCTGATAGGGTGCCGGATGCGGCGCCGAGGGCAAAGTTTATTCCAAGAGCCTTTGTGGCCGTCCTAGCAAGTTTTAGCCAGTTCTGGTTCCCGGTTTTCTTATATAGGAGTAGTAGGACAAGTATGGCGAAGGGGAGTCCGAGCGTGTATTGGAGCAGGATCCAGTGGAGCTCGATGCCGATGATTGAAAGAATTCTTTCAGGAGCCGCTGGATAGCTCAAATATTGTTCTAGGAGGTTCATTTAATCCCCCTTTGCATGTTAAAACATAATTATTCATTATTTTTAATTTTTTGGTTAGAGAAATAAACCAGCCAATTAAATGTTCCTTTAAAACTGAGTATTCCAGAGACTTAGCAAATCTTTATCTGGGGGCAAGCCAAAGTAATAATTGTGTATCTGGGGAAAATTCCTAGGCCTGGGATTGGCATAAGGATTCCTGAGATTGTTTTGCCTGAGGTCGTAGAGGCTTCTCGGCGGCTAGCAATGTTTTCTACGGTTATGCTTTCCTTTAACAGGGAGACCGCGCCCAAGGATTACATCGAGTCTAGGGATCCAAGGTTCTTTTATTTTGGCCACACGGGGACAAGTATTTCCAGCTATGTGTCCATGGCTAGAGATTATTCTGGGAGGCTTGGCGTCCCATTGGAGGTAGAGGCTGACCACGTATCGATAATGGGTTCTGTCGAGAGGGCACTGAAAAAGATAGCAGGTGTTAAGGTTGAGGAGCCTATAACTGACGGTGAGGCTGAAGAGTCGATTAGGTATATTCGTGAAGAACTACGGGAAGCCAGGGAGGCGGGCGGGTTAGACTTCGCGACTATCGATACATGCGACTTGATTGATTTCTCTGTGGACAAGGCGCCTTTAAGTGACGTGGAGGCTAGGTACGAGGAGCTTTTTGGTGCAGACGAGAGGAAAAAGCTTGAAGAAAGATATGTTGGTACTCATTGTTTCCTGGGGGATGACAGGCATGTATGTCTCAACTTTACGAGGCAAGATGTTTTGCGTCTAGCTGTAAAGTTCTGGAGGAGCTTGGAATACGCTTCTCGCGTTTACAGCTTGATAGCCACCGAGAACGGCCATGCCCCAGGCATAGAGGTGGCCTTCGACGAGACGCCTTTCGAGAGCAACCCGCTGGAGGTTTATTTTTACCTCTCTGAGCTTTTATCCCGTGGTGTGAGGGTAGACTTCATTGCACCAAACATTGGTTTCAAGAAGCGGGAAGACTACTCCGGCCGGCTCGACCAGCTCTACGAAGCTGTTTCCACCCTGCACAGCATTGTCTCAAGCATGAATGTCTACCTCTCTATTCATAGCGGTAGCGGTAGCCACCCATACACAGACAAGGGATTCGGTGTCTGGGCCGCGCTGGCGAAGGCTACGCGTGGAAGAGTCAAGTACAAGATGTCTGGCGTATTTATCCAGCTACTACTAGAGGTCATGGCGGGTTTCCCAGCGGGCTCGAAGACTCGTAGGCTTTACGAAGAGATATATGACGCGGTTGTTGACCACCTAGCTAGGACTGTGGAATCTAGGGGGGCCCTTTACTCTAGCGAGCTAGAGGCTATGCTCGAGAAGTATAGGTCTTCCTGGGACAGCTATAATCCAAGGCACGACCTGTTTAGGCACTACTTCTATGTTTTCCAGGCTGTTAGAGACGACAAGGGGGCAAGGTGGCTGAGGGAAGAGCTTGTAGAACACTATATTGAGTGTGAAGAACTAAGGAGAAGGTATTCTACAGAGATGCAGAGGCTACTCGAGAGGCTTGCATATACTTTTAACTATGCTGGTAGTGCTCTTAGATATAGAGAGATAAGCCTGGGAGGAAAATAGTGTTGTCAAGCGATAGACACAGGCTGGATGAGATAGAGGAACAGCTTAGACAACTATACCTCGAGAGGCCTGTCCTGGTTTTTCTCGGAAACCCTCTGAGGGGCGACGACAAAGTTGGTCTACTAATAGGTAGGAGATTCATAAGGGTTTCCAGATACCCCTACGTAGTTATATGTTGGGAGGGTATAGAAAACTGTAGCTCCAAGATTAAGCAGATGAACAGGGGAAGCTTTCTCCTTGTAGATGCAGTCCATGCCGGCCTAGCTCCTGGGACGATAATATTTGCGGGGCAAGGCGAGGTGGATGAGAACTTTTTGGCTTCAACGCATAGTCTTCCTTTAAGCATTTTAAGTGGCGTACTCAATTTGGAGTTTTACATACTGGGCATACAGGTCGAAGATACAGAGATGGATCAGCCTGTTTCCCCCAGCGTGCTTAGAGCTGCCAGGAGGGTTTTGCAGTTACTGAAGAAGACATTCAGCTAGAAAATCTGTAGAGCCTTGAAATTTCATTAATAGCTATTTTTGCTCCCTGACTCGACGGTTCTCAGCCAACCAGCCGATGTAGCCTGCTATGAGGCTGACGAGGAGGGTTAAGGCAAGGTATAGGGGCTTTGGCTCCGCAGTGTAGGAAATAACCTTTCCCGAGGGTGTATCCTCCAAAGACGCCCTTGCCACTACAAGTCCAAAGAAGTCTACTGTCATTGTCCCTTTGTCTTGCAGGATTTCCTTAGCTCTGTCGGCCCGCGGCAGGCTGGACCCGGCTGCGAATATGAGGATCTGCAGTACTACTGTTAGCATCAGGAAGAGAGCTAGTCCAGCCGGTGCCAGTGCTCTCAGCTTGCGTGCATAGCTCATGTCTGGACATTTTCCCCTATAGACTATTGCTGTGCCATCGTCCCTAATTAGCGTATCCCGAGAAGTAGTCAAAGAGAGGAGAACCAGAACCATGTCTCCGCTAGAGCCAACAAAGTTGATTATGCTGGTTAATATCGATGCGTCCCTGAATATTCCGCCCGAGAAGCGTGCCAGAACCAATGCTATGGGGGAAATTATAAGCGGGGCCAATGCAACTATTACCCATTTGTCTCTTGGCAAGGGGTCCTCTACGGCCACGTATGCACCGTACCTGAATATTCCAGCCTTTATCTTCCCTGCACCGAGGAACTTTGCAACGACCGCATGTGTACCCTCGTGTGCAACGACTGTTAAAACCACCGCTAGGAAAAATGGGACAAAAGGATTGCTTGTGGACTGTAGGGAAAGCATGCCTGTGAGTGACAACAGGTATATCCAGCCAAGCCCCATGAAGACCGAGAGTCCTAGGACTGTTACGATATTTTCTACAATGTTGATTCTGCACTCCACAGACATAGACATGTGTAGAAGGAGCCTGTATAAAACTTAAAGTTTTTTATGGCCCCAGAGGGAAGAGTACAATCGTTTCTATTAGCCAAGCCACGTGGCAAATCACCGACGCTGTCAAGCCTAGTTTTTTAGCTGTGATGACCATGTAGATGCCAATCGTAAGGGCTCCCAGTAGAAGTGATATGTTGAGGGTCCATATGTGGACAAGGGTGTAGTATGCTATGCTGAGGATATAGGCATGTATCCTCATAAGCCTTTCCTCTAGTACCGCTAATTGGCCACCCCGCCAATATAGCTCCTCCATTGACCCTATTATTGCTAGTAAAAATGGAAGAAGCGTGGCGTCGCTAGACAAATAGATGCTTGCATAAACGTTTGAGACAGTGTGTTGTAGGTTTAGGGCTGTAAGGAAGATTTTTCCAAAGACAAATATACCGTAGAGGGGGAACGAGAGAATTATTCCTGCCAGGGCACTCTTCCACGTGGGTCTCAGATTCCTATGGACTTTTTCCCTGTAGAATAGGAGAGTTAAGGTTCCCAGGAGAAGAGTAGCGAGAAGCATTGCTGTTATGAATACTTCACGTAAAACCACGAAGACAAGTGGCCAGAGGAATATAGGTAGAGAAAGATATAATAGTTCCGTATAGCGCTTACACATGTTTTCTACCTTGCTATCCGCCCATCTTTGTAGCTATCATCGAGCTAATCCTGCTTGCATATTCTTTCTTGTCTATTACCGCCCTCTCGTGGACAGCATAGCCGATAAGCGTTTCTCCGCACCACGCCTCCAGCCACAAGACCACTCTTTTCCCGCTGTCACGCAGGATCCTGCCACGTATCTCGACCTGCGAGCCGAGTAGGGCTGGGGCAACGTGGTAGACATCGATGTGTACTCCTACGGTGGTCTGGCTCTCGGGTAGCTTGCCGTCGAGAAATATCCTGCTTGCCTCCTCCATGAATGCTATCATGCTTGGCGTAGAAAGGATTCCTGTCCCCTCTAGGGAGACATGTTTTGCAATGTGTTCAGGGGAAACTGTATATACCCTGCTAAAGGTTTCTCCTTGGCTCATACACTTCTAGAATGTGCCAAAAATATTTAGGGTTTTCCTGTCCCCATCCAAACATATTTTTAGTAGATGACATACAAGTTACCTGTGGATACTGTCATCCTGGCGCATGGGGACGCTGATGGCGTAACTTCTGCCGCTATAGCGAAGAGCATCTATAGGGATGCAGATGTCTACTTTACACATCCCGTCGGTCTGCTCGGAGACCTGAGGGAGTTCGCCCTCGGCAAGGAGCTCGTAATAATCCAGGACATAGCGATCGACGAGCGGAACCTAGAGGAGTTGCTACAGCTATTAGGCTCCATGGATTCCAGGATAATCTATATTGATCACCACCCAGACAATGGTGCGCTGGACAGGCTTAGAAGCATAGGAGTGACAGTTGTACACGAGGAGGGGGCTTCTGCGGCGGAGCTGTCCTATAGGTTTCTTAATCCTCCACGTGAAATGAGCAGGGTAGCAGTCTACGGCGCGATAGGCGACCACATGATGTCTACCCCATGGTACCTTGAAATGCTCGACACCTGGGACGTCAAGACACTCTTCTTCGAAGCTGGTACACTTGTTTTGGCTCTAGAGGCAATAGGGAGAAACTACGAAGAGAAAAGAAAACTTGTCGAGTATCTAGCAGAGAACAAGCTCCCATCACAAGACCCACAATTAGTTGAAAAGGCAGCCCTACAGAGCAGGCTAAACGAGGAACTTAGGCTACGCGTAGCGAAAGAGGCAACCGTCCTGGGCAACATTGCTTACATAATAGACCCTGGGGGAAGCCTCGGCACAGCCGCTTTCTACGCGAAGGTCGAGAAAAACGTGAAGGTCGGCGTCGCAGTAGAAAAGAGGAAAGACCTCTGCGTCATGAGCCTTAGGTCAACAAGCCAGGTAGACCTCAACACTCTGCTCAGAAAAATAGCTGTAGAGCTTGGAGGCCACGGCGGAGGACACCGACAAGCGGCCGGCGCAAGGATACCGTGCTCCAACCTTGGAAGCTTCCTAGAGGAGCTAGCCAAACATGTCTAATTAGTATCTAAGTGACGTCAGTCAAGATAATTATAGCGGGCGAGCACGAGAACTGAGAATAATAATGCTTCGACTATTGTTGTTTATGTTATTCTTTTTATGAGGTTCAGCAAGTTATTTATCTGGTAATGATCATTGTGAAAAAGAATAAAGTTACTATGAAAAAGATAGATAAAAGGGGAAGAGATGCAGACCTAACTAAATACTTTGACAGCGTAGAGGTTGAGGTGACAAATTTTGAGGATTATCACGAGCTGAGAAGTGAGCTCCGTGAGGTCTATGGACACGAATGTGTTTCTCTATGGAGTTCTAAAGCCCAGAAGAAGACATACGGATAGAGAACGGGAAGTAGAAGAAAAAAATAGAAGGATGATAGCTAGAGTAAACAAAGGCAAGAGTTGGAAAGATTCAGTTGCTTGCTCACCAAGGCTTTATGGTTTTCGACGCCAATACGTTTATCCTAGACATTTAAATGTGGAAAAAAGCTTTTTCGGAGGACGCAAAGAGGCAAGATAGGTTACAGTCTTCATACTCCTTTTTGGAACCGGAATAAATTTAAACTGGTTCGATTTTAAACCGGTATATGCTCGATGAAGAGTTCCAAGTGCTCTACGAGGTACTCTTATATCCAAGCATCAATGTAAATAAGCTTTATCAGAGCTTAAGCGGGAAAATCTCGAAGGTAAAGCTCATATCGCTTATCAAGAGGCTCAGCGACCTTGGCCTCATTAGGACTGTGAGGGATCCCAGGCACAAACAGAGGATTATGCTTTTTCTCAGGGAAGACATCCAGGCCCTTGCACAGAGGTTCCTAATAGAGCCTATCAATGATAAGGGCAGGGACGTGGTCAAGGAAGCGGAGAGGCTTATCAGGAGCTACATGGAGGTTGCCTCCAGTATACGGGACCCCGTCGCAAAAGAGTTTCTGAAAAAACTGGTAACAGTAGAGGTAGACAGGTTGCTTTCGCTTGTCATGTAGGTGTCCCGCTATGCCCATGTTATTGAAGTGTGTCCTGCTTGTCTCTAGGCCAAGGGGATGGAGGGCTTACCTCTGGATGGGGTTGCTAGGAATTCTCCAGGGCAAGCCCGAGCCCCAAATAGCTTTGGTGGGGCTGTATTCGCTTGTGTCTTTCCTTGCCACCGCCTTCGCTGTGAACAACTATTTCGACGTGGGGTCGGACATGCTTAACCCGAAAAAGTACAACCCGTTTATTGGGCACTGCGACAGGAGGGCTCTCTATGTTGTCCTACTTAACCAGGCTGTTGCCCTAGCCTTGGTAGCCTTGTTGACCCCTCTTTCCAGCTTCCTAGTTTATCTCTCCACTGTTGTTCTAGGTGTGGCTTATAGTTCTCCGCCTTTTAGGCTAAAGGCAAGAACCGGGCTAGAGCTGGTATCCCACATGCTGTATTTCGGGATACTCCTATTTTTGTTTGGCGCGTTGCTTTCTCATGTTCAGTTTAGCCAGCAAACCGCTGCAATAGCCCTAGTTATAGGTGTTTACTCTGCGTTTTTGCAGTTGCGCAACCTGAGGGACGACAGGGAGTTCGACGGGCTAATTGGAGACAAGACGCTCTTTGTAAGGTACCCAAATTTTTCGGCTCTTCTCCTCTATTCTACAGCGGCTTTGTCCCTTCTTGGTTCAGTATATGTTTTGCCCATAAGCCTTGCTGTGGCCCTACCTGTTGCTACAATCTTTGGCTGGAAGTATGGCTGGGAGAGACTTGTCGATTCATTTGTCGCTGTCTCGCTCAGCCTTCAAGTGGTGGCTAGGCTATGCACGTGCTTCTAGTGTCTGAATGGGGCCCATGTAGGCATGGAGGCGTGGCTTCCCAGGTTTCCCTCCTCGAAAACTGGCTCAAGCAGAGGGGCTACCAGGTAAGCGTGCTATGCAACCATGGCTGCTGCAAGGGTTCTGGCCACGTAGAGGCTTTCAGCCTCCTGCCACTAGAACA
>Ga0080004_1111655_pt1 | contig 17243 bp, 14 predicted proteins | sample WasSprMetagenome_FD_69207 | JGI IMG/M metagenome (GOLD analysis project Ga0080004, IMG submission 69207) | Sulfidic aquatic microbial communities from Washburn Spring, Yellowstone National Park, USA - WS (SPADES assembly) (version 2) | ecosystem: Environmental > Aquatic > Thermal springs > Hot... | reverse complement strand
AGCGCTTTTCTGGCTTCTATGAACAGCGGGTCGTTTAAGATTGACTTGTGGCCTCTGCTTCCCTCCATGGCCATACGTCTAAGGCTTTTCTCAATGAAGGCTTCCAGGGTTTCCGGTCCTTGAGATTCTATTAGCTCTATCATGTGGGCTATGCTTAGGGCTGCTGTTGCTTCCACTTTCAGCTGGTATAGGTATCCGCCTTCTCCGCTTCCAAGCCTCCGCTGTAATTCGTCGTTTAGCTCCACCAAGTCGCGTCTCGTTATGAAGGCCGGCTGCTTGTCTGTTAAAACGCCAAGGGCCTGCAATCCCTTAACTCTTTCAACAAGCATCTGCCTAAGCCTATCCCTCACGGCCAAATATTGCTCTGGAGGCTTAACCCTCCGCCATTCAACCTCTATTGGCTGAATATAGGGTTTAACGTCTTTATCCTCGTCAGTTCTATGTTCTATGGCTGTTATGCCCAGATTCTTGCATACTTCAGCTATTTTCTCTTCGCTTCCGCCAGGAGAGGCTGTTAAACCCAAAACCAGAGGCTTGTGGCGCTGCCTGAAATAGTATGTGGCTATGCCAACGTAGGCGTAGTTTCCCCTAGCCCTATGAGCCTCGTCAAATACTATTAGCGAAACATCGTCAAGCCTCAGAAGCCCGCTTTTCAGGTCGTTCAGAACGCATTGGGGAGTTGCAAAAACAACCCTAGCCTTCTTGTATAGGGCTGATCTTTGGTTTGGTGGATAACGGCCTGTAACGAGGGCTAATTCTCCTTCGTCAAACCATGTTTTGTCCAGGAATGTTTGGTGGTGCTGCTGGACCAAAGGCCTTGTGGGCGCCAGAAAGAATATTTTGCCTTCCTCAGCCTTTTCTATTGCTAACAGTAGGGCTATGACTGTTTTTCCAAGGGCTGTCGGCAGTACAACAAGCGTGTTGCATTGGCGGGCCCTTTCCAGAATCCTGTTCTGGTAAAGCCTATCCTCAACAGCCTTTTCCTTTAACATCGGATGCCAAATGTAACGTTTCTCAGCCAGCATAGCCTAAAGCTCCGCTGCAAGGCTGTCAATGGCTTTTTTGGCTTTCTCCCACTCCTCCCGCGACCTGAAAACAAACTTTTGCCGCCTCTTCCATGAGTCTCCGCGCTTGAACCAAAGGTATAATGCTATGTGTTTCTTCCCAAAAGCTTCAAATAGGCCTGCTGCAGCCCACCATCTCCCACCCTTAAAAAGCGTCTGAAAACGCAAAACCCTAACCTTCTCAGAAACAGGAAGCCTCTCTTCCTCAACCTTTTCAGCCAACAAAGGCCCACACTAAAGTTTAAAGCGTATAGAATTTAAGATTAACGCAATCCTTGTGCTTTAGCTTCACTTTAACTCACCTCTCTCCACTATCCGCGTAATTCGATTCGCCGCTGCCTTTTTATACCCTCTTCCATGAACCGCTAAATTTGCGGTTGGAGGCTGACGTCTATGCTCCCATTGGCTTTGGGCTTGGAGCTTGATGGCCTGTCGGTTCTTCAGCGTAAGCTTCTCTTAGAAGTTCTGCAGAAAAGGTATCCGCATTATTGGAGTAGATTCACCAGTCCTAGGTATGGCTGGCAAAGCCGGAAAGAAACCCTTGAAATGTTCCTGCAAAATCACGGAACTGAATTGCTTAAAGAGTTTGTTAAAGCCGGCTTGCATGGTAATGGCTGGAAAACTGCGAGGAGGAGTGGAGTGCATGTCCAAGGCTGAGCACTGCAGGAATCCTTGGAATGGTAAGTGCAGAAACACGGACATTGAGGTGTTCATAGTCTATAAGGGTGATAGGCTGCCCATTTGCAGGCGTTGCTGGAGTAAGATAGCGGAAACGGACATTGAGTGGGGCGAACACACGCGCTTGAAGGAGGACTAGTCCTTGGAGTTGGAGCAGATTCCAGGCGTGGGCAAATCCATAGCTAAAAGGCTTAGGGACGCTGGCTTCTAAGCTGCTCTATCTCGGTGAACTCTGCCTCGGCAGCTTGGCGCTCCCTATCAAGTTGATTAAATTCTGTTTGAATTGAGGCTATTTTCTCTTCAAGTTCTTTAATGGTGGTTACGCCCGCGTTTTCAAGGTTAGTTTTTATTTGAAGCAATTTTGAATTGAGCTGTTGCCATGTGGCGTTAACTTTTGACTCTTCTTTTTGGAGTTCCAGCAATTCCTTTTTCCGCTCTTCCTCTTTTTACCTACCAACTCCCCTAAACGTTTTTCAAGTTCTCTTACGCTTGCGGCGCCCCTTTCTTTTAAAGTGCTGGAAATTGCCGCCTCTTTTTCACTAATACTCTTTGTCAAAGAGTCTCTTTGGTTTATTTGTTAGAGAAGTTCCTTAACTTCCTTGGATTTTGCCTTCTCCACGATCTTTTCTAAGGCTTCAACGTCGCTTTAGTCTCTATAATCCATACATGGCATGACTGCACTAAAACCGATGCAAGTAATTTTTACTGCTATTTAAAAACCTCAACTCACAAAAGCCTCCACAACCAACTCAAAACCCTTGCCCAGCAAAACAGCGTGCACAATCTACATTCAAAAATGAAAAATGAATAAGAGATCTTAGTTTAATATTCCGGCTTTTTGCCTTAACTCTGTTATGTATTGTGCGTATCTTGGGTAATATTGGTCTGCTTTACGCTTTAGCTGCATGTAATGTTTGGTTCCTATGGTTTTTGGAACACGTCCCTGGATGAAGTCTGCAACGCTTTCTGGTATGTTGAGCTTCTCGCTTGTCATTGTGTCGTTGACGAATTTCCGTATATATTTTGGTCTTGTAAAGTCGTGTTTTCTAAACCAGTAGGCTATGTAGATGTCGGAGAACCTGCTGGCTCCAGCCGCTCTTTTAACGAGTTGGTAGGTGTATTCTGTCATGTAGCAGTAGTAGGCCTGCTTTGAACCTCTGAATAGTCCAACTGGACAGCGGTAAAAGCCCTCCAGCTTTTCGGTTTCTGGTAAACTGCTTAGAAGTCTGGAAACTTCGACAAGTCTAAGCCCTGAGTCTAAAAGGAGGTTGTAGGCTGCCTGACCCCTCAAAGACTTGTTGGAAAGTCTCCTCATATCAGAAACTATTTGGCTTTCATCCGGAACGTTGATGTCAACGCCAACCTCATCCTTTGGAATAGCCCTCCTCAACGCGTCAAGAAAATCCTTAAACTCTTTTTCAGGCCTGTTTATCTCTAAACAGTTGAACCAAGCCCTCAAAGCCCTATTCAAATGGTGCCTCTGCCCCGCTGTTAATGGCGAAAAAGCTGCATAACATCAACAGGCGCCTTAATGGGCTGCTTAACAAGCCTGTCAAGATAGCCAAGCAAATTCCTAGCATTCCTAGGCTCATAACGTTTAAACTGCAAATACTGAACAAACAAATCCCTAGTCTCAGGCCAATTTAAAACGAAACCGCCACTCGAAATATCGCCAGAAGCCAAAGACTCCAGAACTCGGCATTGACCATCAACACGCCTCATCAAGCCATCAAGTCTGCCCTCCTCATCCAAACTGGAAGCTAAGGAACCCAAAACCCTCCGTTGCTCATCCACACGCCTCTTCAACCTCTGAGATCTTCGGCCATAGGGCTGTCCCACCAACATTCCCGGGACTGTCCTAGGACAGTCCCAAGGACACACGAGCAAAGCAGCCCATTCTGAGCCGCTCCTCCCGAAAGGGGAATTTTAATGGCGGGTCCGCCGGGATTTGAACCCGGGATCTCCGGCTTAGAAGGCCGACGCGCTTTTTGGATTAAGCCCTAGGGCTTTATGTCCAAGCTGCGCCACGGACCCTTCCTTCATTAGGCATTTTCTAAAGAGGCTGAATAAAGCTTTACTCTAATAAACTTTTGACAAGGCCTATGGAAATCTACAACAGTTTAGTGTTATTCTATGTAAATAGCTGGTCGCAGCGGTCTAGCCAAACGCGCCTTGCCTTTAGGATCGTAGAGTTGTGCTTCGCTTTCATCGAGGATTACTATTTCCGCGTTTATTTCGTCCTTCAGAAAATCCTCCGCCTCCTTCAAGACTTGGGCTTCGTTTATCTGTCCAGCCATAATCATTCTTTGCTTCTTTTCTGGAGGAATTTGGTTAACTTCTTCTACGATTCTGCCTACAAAATCTGCCAATTCCTTGGCTTTTTTCTTAAACTCTGGATCCTGCAGCAGCTCCCTCATTAAGGTGTTTTGTGCGATTTTGCCTTCAACAGATTTTTCCAACGCCTTTAGGTAGACGTACCATTTCCACGGCGCCGCCGTATAATAGAAAACTTTTCGGGGTTTTGTTTTTGTCGCTCTTAGTATGTTGCGGGTGTCCTCCAAAACCCCCATTATTAGGGCTTCACTTTCCTCGGCTTTTACGTCAACTTTCGCCTCGTCTGGTTTAGGCCATAATGTAAGCGATGCAAAGCCCTTTCCACCCATGATTTCCCATAACTCTTCGCTCATGTGAGGGGCAAAAGGCGCCAACATCAATATTTGAGTTTTCAAAACTTCTCTGATTATGCTCGTTTTTGTTTTTCCGCTGTTTTTTACGCGTTTCTGGTACCATTGAAGGTCTTGGTCCAACTCGAATAGGATTGTTTGGATGGCCTTTCGTACTTCCAGTTTCTCCATGGCTTCGGTTGCCTTCATGACACGTTCTTGGAGGCGGCTCAACATCCACCTATCAACAGTCGTTAACGCTTCTCGGAGGTTTTCTTCTCCGGCGGCTTGCGCTGTTTGTAATACAAGCTTGTAAAGCCTCTCCAGTTTTTCCAGCATTGCCTTTGCCACGGAGGGGCTGAAGTCTGCGTCTTGCAACAGTTCTGCGGTGGCAAGCACACTAAGCCTTATAGGGTCTGCTCCATAAGTGGCGAGGCCTTCTCTTAAGGGGATTATGTTTCCAAAAGATTTGCTCATTTTAGCGCCTTCCATGGTGACAACGCCGTTTGTCACTATTTGCTTAGGCCAAAGTTCCTCTGGGAATATGGCTGTATGGTTAAATATCATGAAGGTTAGATGGTTTGGAATCAACTCGTGGGCGGAATGCCTACTGTCCAACGGGTAGAAGTATAGAAACTCCCGTCGCATGTCTTCGAGAACAGCGAGGCTTATCCCAGTTCTCTCAGCTACTTGTTCAGCGTTTCCAATTCCTAGAAAAACGTAGTCGAACACTTCGTCTGTAAGCTGGCCTGGTTGGATGTTATGCATTTTTATGTGACGAGCTATAGTGTAGTAGGCCATGTAAATTGTTGAGTCTGAAAGGGATTCAATTATCCACTCTGGATCCCATGGCAACCTTGTTCCCAAACCTGATTTCCGAGCACATGCCTTTTCACGCAGCCAGTCTATCACATATCTGTACTGGGTGCGCAGCTCTTCTGGGTATATCCTCATCTTTTCTAAGCATTTGTGGGCTAGGGCTTTCCACTCCGGGTTGCCATAATCTATAAACCATTGATCTTCGAATATTTTAACAACACATTCCGCGCCACAGCGGCATTTAACAGGTCTGTTCAGAAGCTCATACATTGTTGTAGCTTTTCCAGAAGCCACTAATTCTTGCTTAACTTTTTCTTTGGCCTCCGCCACGGGTAAACCAGCATACTTACCAGTATTTTCCTTCATTTTACCATTGTGAAATTCATGGCGGTAAACCTCCCTGGTGGCGTCTTCCAGCTTCGGATCCGTCTGCTCCCGTATACCCATCCGTTTCACAACGTCAGCAGCCGGAACCTCCGAATAGCCGGGAACTTCTATTATCGAAATGGCCGTTATTGACGTTATGTTCTCTGCCTTAAGCCCGTATACCGCCAGCTCTTCCGGTTTGCCTTTCAAGTTTTCTAAAGCCACATAGTCGTAAGGAGCGTGTCCCGGCACAGACATGACTACACCGGTTGCGTTTTTAGGGTCAACGAAGTCTGCTGGCAAAAGGTAGATTTCATCGCCGTTTGCTGGATTTTCAACTTTTTTGCCCACAAGCTCTTTTCCAGGTAAACTTTCAAGAACCGTCACCTTGCGGTTTTGGTATGTTAACTTTTCAGCGCATTCCCGGCTTATTATCCACTTTTCCTCGTCAACAACAGCTTTCACGTATTCGGCCTTTGGGTTCACCCAAATGTTTGTCACACCGAAAACTGTTTCCGGACGTAGGGTGGCGGTTGGCAGAATCCACTCGCCATGCTTAAACTTTATCAGCGTAAACTCTCCTATTTCGGGTTCCACGTCACCTTCCGTGTCATGCTGTCCCACGGGGTTTCCATCTTTTGGACACCAGCCAACCGGGTGGCTTCCCCTCTTAATGTAGCCTTTTTCGCGGAGTTTGTGGAACTGCCATTCAATGAAGCGGTTGTATTGGGGATCTATAGTTGTGAACTCTCGTCTCCAGTCTATGGAATAGCCTATCCGCTTCATGCCCTCCTTAATCTCTTCATGAAAATAGCGCGCCATGTTCAGCGGGTCTGTCAACTCTTTCAGCTTTTCCCTTGGAACCTTGTAAATGTTTACAAAGTCGTTTATAAGTTCCCGATCATCTTCAGCTAAGCGTTTCGCCATAGCCAAAACAGGGGTTCCCGTATAATGGAAGGCCATTGGCAGCAGCACGTTGTAGCCTTTCATGCGCATGTATCTGGCATAAGCATCCGCCAACGTGTAAGTTCTAGCATGGCCTATGTGCTGTGGAGAGTTCGGGTATGGATAAGCCACTGTTATGTAAAACTTTGGCTTTGAGGGATCCGGATCCGCCTCGAAGATTTTGGCTTCTTCCCAGCGTTTCTGCCATTTTTCCTCGATTTTCCTTAAAAACTCCATAAAACCTTCTGAACTGTCCCATTGAATTTTAAAGTTTTTGTTTTCTGAGGGTGAGAACACGATCCCCCATTTTCGCACCGCCCCTTAAATAACACAGAGCATCCATTAAACCTTTACTCTCTGCAGTTGAAAGGTTCGCCCTTAAAAACTAGAGAAAGGGACTACCGTATTGGCCATTTTTCAGCCCTAAAATACATGATTTCCAAACGGTAATAATTGAGCTTAAGAATTTATGTGGCGGCCTTCTCCAAGTTCCCTAAGTAATTCTTTATGGAGCTAACATACAACTCTTCCTGTGCATATTCAGGTGAAACCAATTTCTCCAGAATTGAAAGCCAAGCTCTTGACGCAATTTTATCATATGAAACGCGTGTTATTTTAACTTCTATTGCCTTTTCTGGGCAGACTTTTTCACAAGCTCCGCAATAAATGCAGAACCGCTCTTCCACTTTGATTTTACCGCTTTCATCTAAAGTTAAAGCCCCACTTGGGCAAACATCTACACATGCTTGACAGCCCTTTGGGCAACGGCTAACATTCAATCGAAGCATGCCATGAAACGGTTTCATGACAAGCATCGCTTTTTGCGGGCAGAACTGCTCACACTTTCCACAAAAAATGCACTTATCAAAATCTACATGAACACCTATTATTTTCGTTATGTTTCCATTTCTTTCCTCAACATCTATGCTGATGGCTTCGGTTGGGCAATTCACTTTACACGCAAGTTTGCATGTAGGGTCACACTTTTCCACGTCGATCGTAAAATCTTTCAAAATGTGTGGAAGCATCCCTGAGTCGATTGCAGGGCTTGTTGGTTTCCCGTTTCTAAACATTTTTATTGCGTTGGTTGGACACAAAACAGCACAAACACCGCAAAATGTGCATTTATCTGTGTCAATTGCGACTTGTCCCTTCTTTACAAGCCTGCCCTTATGTGTTATGGCATCTGAAAGTTTAAGCGCCTCTTTGTAACACGCTTTAACACATATTCCACAACCGTTGCAACGATTTTTGAAAATTGTTAAATCGTCATACAGTCCTAACATTGATCTTTTTACGGTTATCTTCTCACTGGACTCGAGTTTTTTTACAATTTTTCGTGCCATGTTTACAGTCGAACCATGAAGTATTAAATAAACATTCTTATTGTATGCGCAATGATTAAATGTTTGCTATGCGTTTAGCTCTAATCTTAACGTCACTGTGAAAATATAGGTGAAAAATAGTAGATGACAAAGCGCAAGGGTGAAATTGAAAAATCTGAGGGTGAAGGGGTTAGAATCGGCGTTTATGTTTGTCATTGTGGCGTGAATATTGCTGGGACAGTCGATGTAAAAAAGGTTGTAGAATATGCGTCTAGGCTTCCAAACGTTGTTGTAGCCCGGGATTACTTATATGTCTGTTCAGATGCTGGTCAAGCTTTAATTAAACAAGATATCAAGGAACATAAACTAAACCGCGTGGTTGTCGCAGCGTGCTCGCCAAATCTTCACGAACAAACATTTCGTAAGTGCTTGGAAAGCGTGGGACTTAACAAGTATTTGTTTGCAATGGCAAATATTAGGGAGCACTGCTCATGGGTGCACGAACACCAGCCCCAGGAAGCAACACTAAAAGCCATAGATTCTGTTAAAATGGCCGTGGCTCGCGCCAACATGCTTGAACCTTTAGAGACAATTAAGGTTCCCGTTAAAAAAAGATGTTTAGTGATCGGCGGCGGAATTGCTGGCATTCAGGCAGCTTTAGACCTTGCGAGTGGAGGGTTTGAAGTCTGCTTAGTGGAGAAGGAACCAAGCATTGGTGGCCACATGGCCCAGTTTGATAAGACCTTTCCAACCATGGATTGTTCCATGTGCATATTGTCTCCTAAAATGGCTGATGTGGTGCATCACCCCAAAATTCATCTTTTCACGAACTCTGAGGTTAAGAGGGTTTCAGGCTATATTGGCAATTTTAAGGTTGAGATTGAAGTTAAACCGCGATACGTCATAAGCGAGCTCTGTAATGGCTGCGGAGAATGCGCCAAAGTATGCCCAATAGAGGTTCCCAACGAGTTTGATGAACGACTTGGACCTAGAAAAGCCATTTATATCCCATTCCCCCAAGCTGTGCCCCTCGTATACACGATTGATATTCAAAACTGTATCAGATGCTATAAATGTGTTGATGCTTGCATACTTGCACGTGGGGTCAAAGCCATTGATTTCGCGCAAGAGCCAAAAAAGGTGGAACTTGAAGTTGGAACAATAATTGTAGCAACAGGCTATGACGCGTTTGATCCTTCCATCCTAGAGGAGTATGGTTATGGCGTTTACGATAACGTGATGACTGGACTTGAGTTCGAGAGAGTTTTAGCCCCGACTGGACCAACGAAGGGCGTGGTTTTGAGGCCTTCCGATGGGAAAGTTCCAAAGCGCATTGCGTTCATACAATGTATTGGATCTAGAGATGAAAAAACAAATCAGTACTGCTCTAGAGTGTGCTGTATGTACGCCACCAAACAAGCCTTGCTGATTAAAGAAAGAGTTCCAGATGCCAAAGTCATGATATTCTACATAGATTTGAGAGCGTTTGGAAAGGGATATGAAGAGTTCTATAAAAGAGCTCAAAGCGAAGGAATACGCTACATTAGAGGTAAAGTTACGGAAATAATGGAGAATCCAGATTCAAAAAATTTGGTGTTACGCGCTGAAGACACGTTGCTTGGAGCCATGGTTGAGGCAGAGGTTGATTTGGCAATTCTGTCAGTCGGGCTTGTTCCAAACAAGACAACTAAAATGTTAAGCGAAACGCTCAGCCTTTCAAAAGGTCCAGACGGCTTTTTCAAGGAGGCGCATCCCAAACTTAGACCAGTAGAAACGCTTGTTGACGGAATCTTTATTGCAGGTGCGGCTCAAGGGCCTAAGGACATACCGGACAGCGTCGCCCAAGCTTGTGGCGCAGCGCAGAAAGCAAGCATTCTAATGTCGGCTGGCGAAGTTGAGGTTGAAGCGATAACTGCAAAGGTCAACGAGGAATTATGTAGTGGCTGTTTCATATGTGTTTCCATGTGTCCATTTAACGCTATAGTCGCAGAAGAGAAAAGCGTTAAGGTGATTGAAGCCCTATGTAAGGGGTGTGGCGCTTGCGCCGCGGCTTGCCCAACGAAGGCTATTGAACCCATGCACTTTAAGGATGGTCAGATTCTCGCGGAGGTTAAGGCTTGTTTAGCAAAAGACTAAAGGAGATGTAAAAAATGATGGAGGTTGCTGAAGTATTTAAAAAATTGGATTTCAATTTGTGTATGCAATGTGCAGTCTGCAGCGGATCATGTCCTCTTTACATGAAATCAAAACTTAATCCAAGAAAGCTCATGCTTGAGGTTGCATACCTTTTTTATCCCCTATCAATCAATCCTCCAATAAATATTCAACAGAAAAACGAGGTGTGGGACTGCACAACATGCTCAGCATGTTCGTCTCGATGTCCAAGGGACGCGAAGCCGCTAGATGTCATAATTGGTTTACGAAGTTATTTAATTGAAAGCGGGCTGGTTCCACGTACAATAGTGGACGTGCTGGATTCAATCTTTAAATATGGAAATCCATGGGGTCTGAGTCGAAACAAAAGGTCTGAATGGGCCCGTGATTTAAAGGTGAAATATGCTTCAGAAAAGGGGGATGCAAGCACCCTCTACTTTGTTTGTTGCGCCGCCTCCTATGACCTTCGCGCACAGAATTTGGCTAAGGCCACGGTGAAAATTTTAAACTCGGCTAACGTAGACTTCTTCATACTCGGAAATGAGGAAACATGCTGCGGAAATGAAATTTACTCGCTTGGGGAGAAAGGCCTCTTTGAGGAACTGGTTAACACAAACCTAGAACTTTTTGAACGGTACAACGTGCAGGAAATAATTACAACTTCACCCCACTGCTTCAACGCTTTCAAAGTTAGATACGGTAAGAATCTTGACGCAAGACATTACACAACCTTTTTTGTTTATCTAATTGACAGCGGAAAACTCAAATTTTCAAGGAAAATAGAGAAAGTAATAACCTATCACGACTCTTGCTTTTTAGGTAGACATAACAACATCTACGAAGACCCAAGGAAAATAATAGAGAGCATTCCCGGCGTAAAATTCGTCGAAATGACTAGGTCGAAAAAGAAAAGCATTTGTTGTGAAGGAGGAGGTGGGAGAATGTGGCATGAAGTTCCAGGTGCCCGTCTTTCTGAAATGCGGGTGAAGGACGCCTTGGCTGTCGGAGCAGAAATCATCGCAACAGCTTGCCCCTTCTGTTTGATGACCATAGAAGACAGTATCAAAACAATGGGGCTTGAAGACAAAATCATGGTTAAGGACATCAGCGAACTGGTCGCTGAGGCTCTTTAGAAGGAACAAATGCATGTCCTTAAAGTCAAGCAAGATGCGGAAAAGATTATTAGATAAAAAATGTGTAACAAATCTTTCCACGCTGCTTTAAGCTTTGGATGAGGATGTTTGATGGAGGCTGGAAAAACCGAAATAAGAAAGTTTGTAGCTGTAGATCCAAGCAAATGTATTGGGTGTGGTCTTTGCGAAATTATCTGCATACTAGAGAAGGGTGAACCCTTCCTAAGCCCAACACGCTCAAGGATTCACGTGATAAGAATTTTACCGTTTTTCAATATTGCAACAGCCTGTAGACTTTGCAGTGATGCGCCTTGCGTTAAAGCGTGTCCACGGAACGCCTTGCTTCAAAAGGAGTCTGGTGTGATTTCGGTTGATGAAGATAAATGTGACCTTTGCGGCTGGTGTGTAATGGCTTGTCCCTATGGTGCAATAGCGCTTCATTCCGTTAAGCCTTCGGTTCTGATATGCGACCTGTGTGAAGGGGATCCTAAATGCGTAGAGTTTTGTCCAGAAGAAGCGTTGGCTTTGGCTTCTCAGGATGAAGCAGAGAAACTTTGGCGAGCCTCGGTAGAGCAGCTTCCAACAGAAATGGAGAATTTTATGGCTCTAATTAAGGCAAGAAAGGTGCATGCATTGTTTGAGGGGTTAGAAGAGAAGACGCGGAGATTTTACTGGAAGTATAAAGAAATGGAGAAAAGGTATAAACTGAAGTAACCTTAAGTGTTCCGAGGAGAAATTTCGGGGCTTATTAATGGAGGAGGATGAGGAAGAAAAGATCTACAATTGTATGTTATGCGGCAGAAAAATCACAATAGAGGAGTATGAAACCTATGGTGGGCTTTGTCAAGAGTGTTACGAGCTTGAAGTGGCCGAGCTGGACATGGATCTTGAAGAGGACTAACTGGCTTGCAAAACAATTAAAACATGTTGAGTCAAATGTTTGTTAAGGTGTTGAAATGGAAGATTGGGAATTAATAATTGTTGGCGCTGGTGTTGCTGGCTTAACGGCTGGAATTTACGCCGTAAGAAGTGGGTTGAAAACTTTAATCCTTGAGGAGAAGATTGCTGGCGGGGCGGCTGCTGACGCTCCAACAATTGAGAATTATCCGGGTTTCGAGAGGATAAGTGGCCTTGAGCTTATGCAGAAAATTGCGGCGCAATGTAGGAAGCTTGGCGCGGAGATCCACGAGTTTGAAAAAGTTACAAGCTTAAATCTTAAAGGCGAGGAGAAGATTGTTGAAACAACTAAAGCCTCTTATAAGGCTAAGGCTGTTATAATTGCCTCCGGCACAGGCCATATTGAGCTTGGCGTTCCCGGTGAAAGGGAGTTTCGCGGCAGGGGTGTAAGCTATTGCGGAATCTGCGATGGTCCCTTCTTTAAGGGCAAACGTGTATTGGTGGTTGGCGGTGGTAACTCTGCCGTGGCCACAGCCCTCTATTTGGCGGATTTAGCCTCTGAAGTTAAGGTTGCTCATAGAAGGGATACATTTAGGGCTGAGGAGATACGTGTGAAAACGCTTTTGGAAAAGCCTAACGTTGAGGTTTTCTGGAACACAGAGTTGAAGGAGATTAAGGGTGAAAAGCTCGTCAGTACGGCTGTGCTTTTTAACCCGAAGACCGGCACTGTCACAGAGCTTCCAGTTGATGGAATCTTTATCCAGGTTGGTGAGAAGCCCAATAGTGAGCTTGCCCAGAATGCTGGAGTAGCCGTTGACGAGCATGGCTACATAATTGTTGACACTCGTCAAAGAACGAATGTTCCCGGGGTATATGCAGCTGGCGACGTTACAAATCATCCGGTTAAGCAAATTGGAACGGCTGTTGGGCAGGGGATAACAGCTGCTCTAGAGGCTTACGGGTTTATTCGCAGACCTTACTATTTCAAGCATTAATGCGTTAATTTTGCTCCAAAAATTTATATTACCCGAGACTTATCATTCAAAACTTCTAACACCAACAGTGCCATAGGCAAGTAGGCGTTTGGAGCTGTCTGGAATGGGTGAAGAGCAGACAGTTGTTGTAAGAATAAACCAAGATTATTGCAGCCGCTGTTCAATCTGTTATTCAATATGCCCTTACGAAGCCATAAAGCGGGACGCGGAAACTGGCAAGGTTGAAATAGACATCCAAAAATGTCAAGTTTGTGGAATATGTTACAGTGCTTGTCCCGTTTTCGCCATTGAAATACTCTATTATGACTATGAGAGTTTGGTGGGTTATGTTGATAATGAGTTGAAAAGGACTGGAGCAGAAACTCTTGTGCTTATGTGCCGTGGAAACTCACCCTCGACGCTTGAGGTTGAAGAAATTTTGGCTGAGCAAGGGTTAAGCCTAAAGAACTATGTTCCGTTGCGCTTGCCATGTTCTGGAAGGGTTCCAACAGAGTTCATTTTTAAGGTTTTAGGTTTAGGCGTTAAAAACGTGGTTTCAATTCAATGTGAAGACTCGTTCTGCCGCTTCAAAGAAGGCACAAAAATCAACACGAGACGACTGTTTTTAAGCAAAAAAGTTCTGGAAGAGTTGGGCTTCGCCAAAGACACTGTTAAAGTCGTTAAATACTCAAGGAAGGTTGTTTACGACACTGCGAAATGTGTGGGTTGCGACAAGTGCGTTTTCATATGCCCATACGCTGCCATAGAGGCGGAACACTTCGCCACGCCAAAAATTCTTTATGACCACTGCATGGGGTGCGGTGCATGCGCGCTTGTTTGTCCCCATCATGCTATCCAGCTTAAAGGTTTCGAGTTTGAAAATGTTTTGAAGCGTTACTGCAATTCTGCTGTGAGACTTAAAGCAGATGGCAAATCGCCATTAATTCTTGTTTTCTGCTGTCAATGGTCGGAGTTTTCAGCCCTTGATAATCCGGAAACGGTCTTGTTTAAGCGGAACGCTGTGACCCTTGAGGTTCCATGCTTTAAGGCTTTAGATCCGGTCCATGTGGTTAACGCTTTGCAAAACGGGTTTGACGGAGTTATGGCTGTTGTCTGCTCCTCTCAAGACTGCAAGCTTCAAGAGGGCAGAGATGTGGCTGAAAGAAACATGGCGGTGTTAAAGGACTTTTTGAAAAAGCGGAACATGCTGGAACGCTTCGAGCTTTATGAGGCTTCTCCACGAGACATTGGCGGCTTCGAGAAGAAACTGGAGCAGTTCATTCAAAAAGTTTCAGCCTTAAAGGAAGGGAGGGCTTAAAACATGAAAATGTATGAAATTGTCAGGGTTAAGGAGCTTGCTCCAAAAATCAAGCTTTTCGAGGTTTATGCTCCGGAAATAGCCAAAAAAGCCAAGCCGGGGCAATTCATAATAGTGATTATTGGCGAGAAAGGCGAAAGGGTGCCATTAACCATTGCTGGCTATGATGCGGCAAAGGGCACAATAACCTTCGCCTTCAACGAGGTTGGCAAAACCACAAAGCAACTTGGAATGATGAAGAAGGGCGACTGCATATGGAACATTACTGGGCCTCTTGGAAACCCTTCGGAAATTAAGTATTTTGGCAAGGTGCTCTGCGTGGCTGGCGGCGTCATGACTGCACCCATGCTTTTGCAGGTTAAAGCCTTGCGGGAGGCTGGGAACACCGTTGTGACGGTTATAGGTGCCCGAATAAAGGAACTTCTCTTCTTTAAGGAGGAGATGAAAGCCTTAAGCCATAGGCTGTATGTGGCAACGGATGATGGTTCTGAAGGCTATAAAGGCTTAAACTTTTTGAAGGATGTTTTGGCTAACGAAAAGTTTGACCGCTGTGTCGCCATGGGGCCTGTTCCAATGCTTCAGACGGTATGCGAATTGACAAAGCCGTATAAGATCCCAACCATCGTGACGCTTATGCCCATTATGGTGGATGGCATGGGCATGTGTGGGGTTTGCCGCGTAAGTGTTGGTGGGCAAATGAAGTTTGGATGTGTAGACGGCCCTGAATTCGATGGACATCTTGTGGATTTTGAAGAGCTGATCAAGCGTCAACGTATGTTTCTCCCAGAGGAGCGTTTAAGCGCCTTATTGTGGGAGCTTGGAGGTTGCGGTTGTGGCGGAAAGTGAGTCTAAACCCAAGGTTAAGAAAAAGGCTGTTCCGATGCCTAAGCAGCCGCCAGAAATACGCAAGCACAATTTTAACGAGGTGGCTTTGGGCTACACAGAAGGGCAAGCCCTTGAAGAGGCAAACCGTTGTCTACAGTGTCCAAAACCCCAATGCGTGAAGGGTTGCCCCGTAGAAATTGACATTCCAGCCTTCATCAAACTGTTAAGGGAGGGCAAATACGAGGAGGCTATTAGGAAAATTAAAGAGAAGAACAGTCTCCCAGCCATCTGTGGACGCGTTTGCCCCCAAGAGGAACAGTGCCAAAAAATGTGTGTGCTTGGCAAGGTTGGCGATCCAGTGAGCATTGGAAGGCTTGAAAGGTTTTTGGCGGACTGGGAAAGAGCCAAGGGCTTCACAATTCCGGAGAAGGCTCCACCAACTGGTAAGCGAGTTGCCGTTATAGGCGCTGGGCCTGCTGGTTTGACCGTGGCGGCTGACTTGGCAAAGCTTGGTCATGAAGTGGTGATTTTTGAAGCTTTGCATCTTCCTGGAGGCGTGCTTGTTTACGGCATTCCAGAGTTTCGTTTGCCGAAAAGCATTGTGCAGGCGGAAGTGGACTACATTAAAAAGCTTGGGGTTGAGCTTAAGCTCGGCTATCTTATTGGCAGAACCTACACCATCCCAGAACTGTTGAAGGATGAGGGTTTCGACGCGGTTTTCATTGGAACAGGCGCTGGCTTGCCCCAGTTTCTTAGCGTACCCGGCGAAAACCTCGGCGGAATTTACTCGGCCAACGAGTTTTTGATCAGAGTCAACTTAATGAAGTCTTATGCTTTTCCCAACTATGACACGCCCATTAGGATTGGGCGACGTGTTGCGGTTATCGGCGGCGGAAACGTCGCCATGGACGCTGCCCGCTCGGCGCTTCGCCTCGGCGCAGAACAAGTTTTCATAGTTTATCGTCGTTCTAGGGAGGAGATGCCAGCCCGCAAAGAAGAAATTGAAAATGCTGAGGAAGAAGGTGTAATATTCAAACTTTTAACAAACCCGACACGGTTTATTGGAGACGGGAAGGGCTGGGTTAAACAGATGGAATGCATCCGCATGGAGCTTGGGCCGCCGGACGAGTCTGGAAGACGCCGCCCGGTGCCAGTTAAAGGCTCAGAGTTTTTGATGGACGTGGACACTGTTATAATTGCTATTGGGCGAACTCCGAACCCTATTATCCAGCGCACAACGGAAGGCTTAGCCGTCACAAAATGGGGCACCATCGTGGCTGACGAGAACGGCAAAACAAGCCTCGAAGGCGTTTACGCCGGAGGCGACATAGTCACGGGCGAAGCCACGGTCATAAGCGCCATGGGAGCCGGAAAAAGGGCTGCTAGGGCTATTCACGAATACCTAATGAGTAAAAAGTAGGCCAGATTTAAGCATCTGCCAAAGCCTAAATTGGACACCCTCTCTAGTCTAGAATTTCCAACAATTTTTGGCTGATGAAAAAGCCAATAACCTCCTACACTTCTAGATTTCATCTGCGAAATAACTGTGAAAAGTTTATAGTGACTACCTCCTTCCCTCTAAATTTTCGCCTGATACCTTAGGTTTCAAGGAATGAGTTAAGCCTTCGAAATTCTCAAGTCTCTTCCTCACCCAGTTTTAGGGCTTATTTCTGTCTTCAAGATTTCCTTCCGAAAATGCAAATTGGGGATTAGCTAAAAATGATTTTACTAAAAAGTTCTGGTTATTTGTGCAAAAATTCTGAAATCATAAAGATTATTAAAATAACTTTAGTTTGGAGGCTTTAGTTTTGACGATATTATTAGGCCTATGGCTGCCAATGCAGCTACATATGGGAAAATTTTCACGTATGCTCCGAGGATGTCTTTGGATTGTCCGGCTATTAGGTTGCCGATGAGGGCTCCTGCGCCATACGCGGTGAACACAAGGCCATAGTTGCGCGCATAAGTGTTCATTAATTATTTTTAGGCTCTTTTTCCTGAAAGAAGCTTTTTGTTTGCTTAGTTAAGTTTTTAGGGTTGAGGGTGTCAAGGGATAGTTGAAATAACCTCTAATGGAGGTGA